>OBKU01000445.1_pt1 | contig 21510 bp, 15 predicted proteins | sample 1519721 | NCBI WGS metagenome assembly OBKU01 (sample SAMN00265066, study PRJEB22529) | human gut metagenome | reverse complement strand
CGGCATACCCTGCAAATCCAATACTCTCGACGGCATTGACGCCCTCCTTTCAACAGTACAGATGCCCTCCGGCATACCCGTTGCGACTGTTGCGATAAACGGAGGAGCCAATGCCGCTTTGCTTTCGGCTCAGATACTCGCGCTGAGCGAGCCGGAGCTTGCAAAGAAGCTTGAAGAAAAACGCGCCGCCGACGCCAAAGCAGTCCTCGAAAAGGACGCCGCCGTTTCGGCAGAACTCAACTCGGAGGTTTAAAACATGAACGAGATATCAAAGTCCGATGTATACGCCGACGCGGGCGTTGACATAACCGCGGGATACAAGGCAGTGGAGCTTATGAAAAAGCACATCGCGCGCACGCTCACCTCGGGCGTATGCTCGGATGTAGGCGGCTTCGGCGGTCTGTTCGAGCTCGACCTGACGGGCATATCAAAGCCCGTTCTCGTCAGCGGCACCGACGGAGTCGGCACGAAACTCAAGATAGCCTTTCTCATGGACAAGCACGACACAGTCGGCATCGACTGCGTGGCTATGTGCGTCAACGATATAATCTGCTGCGGCGCAAAGCCCCTGTTCTTCCTCGACTACATAGCCTGTGGCAAGAACTATCCCGAGAGGATAGCGGACATTGTCAGCGGCGTCTGCGAGGGCTGCGTTCAGTCGGGCGCGGCGCTCATCGGCGGCGAGACCGCGGAGATGCCCGGCTTCTATCCGATAGACGAATACGACCTCGCGGGCTACTGCACGGGCGTTGTCGACAAAGACAGAATTATTGACAATAAAACAATGACCCCCGGCGATGTTATAATCGCGCTCCCCTCGAGCGGCGTTCATTCAAACGGTTTCTCGCTCGTGAGAAAAGTTTTCGATGTTGAAAACCGCAATCTCACCCTCCCCGTTGACGAGCTCGGCGGCAAGAGCATCGGCGAGACTCTGCTCACGTCGACAAAGATATATGTAAAGCCCATTCTCGCCCTGCTCGAAAAGATAAAGGTCAAGGGCATATCCCACATCACGGGCGGCGGTTTCTATGAAAACATCCCGAGAAGCATCCCCGACTCGCTCGGCGCGAAGATAGACCGCTCGGCGGTAAAAGTTCTGCCGATATTTGATCTCATCGCAAAGGCGGGAGATATCTGCGAGCGCGATATGTTCAACACATTCAACATGGGTGTCGGCATGAGCATAGTCGTTTCAAAGGACGACGCCGACGAGGCGCTCGGTATTCTCAGAGCCTCGGGCGAAGAGCCCTATATCATAGGTAAAATAGTCTCGTCTGCGGAGAAAATCGAGATATGCTGAAAAACTTTCTGAGTTCTGTCTGCGCAGGTGTGTTGATTTCCATCGGCGGCTGTGTATTTCTCGCGTGTGAGAACAGATATGTCGGCGCGGTGCTGTTTTCGGTGGCTCTGCTCTGCATCTGCCTCAAGGGCTACGCGCTCTACACCGGCAGGGTCGGATATATAATTGAGAGCCACAAGAAGAGTGATTTTGCCGCTCTTGCGGTTATACTCATCGGCAATCTTATAACGACATTTCTTCTCGGCATGCTCGTGCGGGTCTCTATGCCGCAGCTCGGCGAGACGGCAACTGCAATTTGCTCCGCCAAGCTCACCCAAGCGTTCTGGCAGACTCTTGTCCGCGCGTTTTTCTGCGGAATACTGATGTATCTCGCGGTGAGCACATACAAAGAGAAGAACACTGTTTTGGGTATTCTCTTCTGCGTACCGGTGTTTATTCTAAGCGGCTTTGAACATTCGATAGCCGACATGTTCTATTTCGGCGCATTGGGCCTCTTCTCGTTGAGTGCCGCGCTGTTCATGCTCGCTGTTGTTATCGGCAACTCGCTCGGCGGAATGTTCCTGCCGGCGCTGACTCTTATCGGAGGGGAGAAAAATGAAAGCAAACAAAGCTGAAATCGCCGTTTTTGTCTCCGGCGGCGGAACGAATCTCCAGGCTCTTATCGACGCGCAGAAAAGCGGAATAATCGAGCACGGCGAGATAAAGCTGGTCGTTTCGAGCAACCCGAACGCCTACGCGCTCGAACGCGCGGCGAAAGCGGGAATCAAGGGCGTCACGGTCAGCAAGAAAGAATTCGGCAGTCAGGCGGCTGTTGAAGAAAAAATAATTGAAATACTCAAAGAAAATAATATAGACCTGATAGTCCTCGCGGGCTACATGAGCATACTGAGCGCGGACTTCACGCGCAGATACGAGCGCAGGATAATAAATGTCCACCCGTCGCTCATCCCGTCGTTCTGCGGCGAGGGCTTCTACGGGCTGCGAGTCCACGAAGCGGCGCTGAAAAAAGGAGTCAAAGTGACGGGCGCAACGGTTCATTTCGTCAACGAGATACCCGACGGCGGCGAAATAATCATGCAGAAGGCGGTCAAAGTCAGGGACGGCGACACGCCCGAAACGCTCCAGAAAAGAGTCATGCGGCTCGCCGAATGGAAGATACTCCCGGCGGCAGCCGAAAAAATATCGGACGAGATAGTCCGTAAAAAAGCGGAGGAAAAATAATGGATATTTACGCAGTCAACGACATAGCAAAGCTCATTGAGGGCAATTCCTACGTAGGCAGAGGCATCGTCATCGGCAAGAGCACCGACGGCAAAAAGGCGTGCACCGCATATTTCATCATGGGTCGCTCGGCAAACAGCCGCAACCGCATATTCACCGAGCGCGACGGAGTGCTCTATACCGAGCCGTTCGACGCTTCAAAAGTAGAGGATCCGAGTCTCATTATTTACGCCGCAGTCAGAAATTACGAAAACAAGATAATCGTCACAAACGGCGATCAGACGGATACAATAAACGACGCGCTGAAATCAGGCGGTTCGTTCAAGAGTGCTCTTGAGACCCGCGAGTTTGAGCCGGACGCGCCGAACTTCACCCCCAGAATCAGCGGCATGCTGACATTTGAAAACAAAGATTTCACATATGAGATGAGTATTCTCAAGAGCGCGGACGCCGCAGGCAGTGCGTGCAGCAGATACACATTCTCTTATTCCCCGCTCGCAGGTCTCGGTCATTTCATCCACACCTATGTCTGCGACGGCAACCCCATTCCCACTTTTCAGGGCGAGCCGGAGAGAGTGGCTATCCCGAACGATATCGACGAGTTCACGCAGTCACTTTGGAACGCTCTCGATGCAGACAACAAAATCTCGCTCTATGTCAGATACACCGATCTCGTGACCGGTGCGGAAGACAGCAGACTCATAAACAAGAACGCTTGAAAAGGAGAATAAAAATGAAAGAATTCGAGCTCAAATACGGCTGCAACCCCAACCAGAAGCCCTCGCGCATCTATATGGCGGACGGCGGCGAACTGCCCATAGAGATCCTCTGCGGCAGACCCGGATACATAAACTTTCTCGACGCTTTCAACTCCTGGCAGCTCGTCAAGGAGCTCAAAGAAGCCCTCGGTCTCCCGGCGGTCACTTCTTTTAAGCATGTCAGCCCCACCTCGGCGGCGGTCGGCATTCCACTCTCCGACAAGCTCAAAAAAGCCTGCTTCGTCGATGACATTGAGGGGCTTGACGACTCCCCGCTCGCCTGCGCCTATGCTCGCGCACGCGGCACGGACAGAATGTGTTCGTTCGGCGATTGGGTCGCCCTCTCCGATGTCTGCGATGTGACTACCGCGAAGATGATAAAGCGCGAGGTCTCCGACGGCATCATCGCCCCCGGATATGAGCCAGAGGCGCTTGAAATCCTCAAATCCAAGCGCAAGGGCAACTACAATATAGTGAAAATCGACCCGGATTATGTTCCCGAAGAAATAGAGCGCAAACAGGTCTACGGCATAACCTTTGAACAGGGCAGAAACAATTTCAAGATAAACAGAGAGCTGCTCACAAATATTGTCACCGAAAACAAAAATCTCCCCGACAGCGCGGCGCGCGACCTCATAATCTCGCTCATCACACTTAAATACACGCAGTCAAACTCTGTCTGCTACGCGGTTGACGGGCAGGCTATCGGCGTCGGCGCGGGTCAGCAGTCGAGAATACACTGCACCCGCCTCGCAGGCACAAAGGCAGACACCTGGTTCCTGCGCCAGCACGAAAAAGTCCTGAACCTCCCGTTTAAGGATTCGATAGGCCGCCCCGACAGGGACAATGTCATTGACGGCTACATCAACAAAAACGAAGAGGATGTCTGCGCCGAGGGCAACTGGCAGAAATATTTCACCTCCCGCCCCGAGCCGCTGACCGACGAGGAGATAAAAGAATATCTCGCTTCAATTGACGGCGTATCGCTCGGCTCGGACGCGTTCTTCCCGTTCAGCGACAACATCGAAAGAGCAAAGCGCAGCGGAGTAAAATATATCGCAGAGCCCGGCGGCTCCATCCGCGACGACCTTGTGATAGAGTGCTGCGACAAATACGGCATGGTCATGGCGTTCACCGGTATGCGCCTGTTCCACCATTGACGGAGGACTGAAAATGAACATTCTTGTAGTAGGTTCCGGCGGAAGAGAGCACGCCGTTATAAAAAAGCTCCGAGAGAACAGCGAAGTTAAAAAAATATACGCCCTGCCCGGAAACGGCGGCATCGCCGCAGACGCAGAGTGCGTCAACATAGGCGCCACCGACCTTGACGGCATCGCGGAATTTGCAAAGAACAATCAGATAGATTACGCCGTTGTCACTCCGGACGATCCGCTCGTGCTCGGCTGCGTCGACAGGCTCGAGAGCCTCGGCATTCCCTGCTTCGGCCCGCGCAAAAACGCCGCGATAATCGAGGGCAGCAAGGTTTTTTCAAAGAACCTGATGAAAAAATACGGCATACCCACCGCACAGTACGAAGTTTTTGATAGCGCGGAGGACGCGCTCGCCTATCTCGATTCAGCACCCATTCCGACCGTTATAAAGGCGGACGGTCTCGCGCTCGGCAAGGGCGTTATAATCGCCGCAACGCGCGACGAGGCGAAAGAAGCAGTCGTTGAAATCATGCGGGACAAGAAGTTCGGCAAGAGCGGCGACAGCATCGTTATCGAAGAATTTCTGACGGGTCCCGAGGTCTCGGTGCTCTCGTTCACGGACGGCAAGACCGTAGTCCCCATGATATCGTCGATGGATCACAAACGCGCACTCGACAACGACGAAGGTCTCAACACCGGCGGCATGGGCACCGTTGCGCCGAATCCGTATTACACGAAAGAGATCGCCGACAGATGCATGAAAGAGATATTCCTGCCGACGGTAAACGCGATGAACGCGGAGGGCAGAACTTTCAAAGGCTGTCTTTATTTCGGACTCATGCTGACCGAAAACGGTTCTAAAGTCATTGAATATAACTGCCGCTTCGGCGACCCGGAGACTCAGGTCGTGCTCCCGCTGCTAAAGAGCGATCTGCTCACCGTTATGAGAGCCACAACAAACGGCACGCTCGCCGAGACACCCGTTGAGTTTTCGGATAAAAACGCCTGCTGCGTCATCATGGCGTCAAAGGGCTATCCCGTCGCATACGAAAAGGGCTATGAAATAGATATCCCGGACGAGATTCGGGACAGCGTATATGTCGCGGGTGCCGCCGAGAAAAACGGCAAGCTCGTGACGAGCGGCGGCAGAGTTCTCGGCGTGACGGCGGTCGAAGATACGCTTCGGGAGGCAATAGCCTCGGCATACGAAAAGGCAGAAAAAATTCATTTTGAAAACGCCTTCTACAGGCACGACATCGGCGCGAAAGCGCTCGCCGCAAGGGAGGAAAAATAAATGGTATACAGAGTATTCGTCGAAAAGAAAAAGGAGCTCGCGCAGGAGGCAAAGTCCCTGCTCAGCGAAGCTAACGACCTGCTCGGGATAAAAAATCTCAAAGACGTGCGCGTTATCAACCGCTACGATGCGGAGAATATCACGCCAGAACTCTTTGACTATGCGAAGCGCACCGTGTTCTCCGAGCCCCAGCTCGACATTGTATCGGACAGCATCGAGATAAACGGCAAGTGCTTTGCCGTCGAATTCCTGCCCGGTCAGTTCGACCAGCGCGCCGACTCTGCGGCTCAGTGCATACAGATAATCTCGCAGGGCGAGCGCCCGCTGATACGCACGGCGAAAATATACATCCTCATCGGCGACATCACCGATGCCGACGCGCAGAGGATAAAGAAATATGTCATCAACCCTGTTGAGGCACGCGAGGCAAGTCTCGAAAAGCCCGAGACGCTCGCCGTGAAATACGACATTCCGACCGAAGCCAGAACTCTCGACGGATTTATCAATCTCGACAGAGCTGGGCTTGAGGACTTCGTCAAAAAATACGGTCTCGCCATGGACGCGGACGACATTGCGTTCTGTCAGGATTATTTCAAATCCGAGCACCGCGACCCGACGATAACCGAGATTCGCATGATCGACACCTACTGGTCGGATCACTGCCGACACACGACATTCTTGACCGTCATTGACAGCGTGAAATTTGAGGACGAGCTGCTCCAGAGCGCATACGACGAATATCTCGCGGTCAGAAAAGAATTAGGCCGCACAAAGCCGATATGCCTTATGGATCTTGCGACGATAGCGGTCAAATATCTCAAGAAGCACGGCAAGCTCGACCGTCTCGACGAATCCGAGGAGATAAACGCCTGCACGGTGAAAATAGATGTCGAAGTCGACGGTGTGACCGAGCCGTGGCTCCTGCTCTTCAAAAACGAGACGCACAACCACCCGACAGAAATCGAGCCTTTCGGCGGCGCGGCGACCTGCATCGGCGGTGCTATCCGCGACCCGCTCTCGGGGCGCTCGTATGTCTACGGCGCGATGCGCGTCACCGGCGCGGCAGACCCGCTCAAGCCCATTGACGAGACGATAAAGGGCAAGCTGCCGCAGAGAAAAATCGTCACTACCGCGGCGGCGGGCTATTCGTCATACGGCAACCAGATAGGTCTCGCGACGGGTATAGTCGACGAGATATACCACCCCGGCTATGCGGCGAAGAGAATGGAGATAGGCGCGGTCATCGCGGCGACTCCCGCAGAGAATGTGCGCCGCGAAGTTCCCGCTCCCGGAGACATTGTCATCCTGCTCGGCGGCTCGACCGGACGCGACGGCTGCGGCGGAGCGACGGGTTCTTCAAAATCACACACGGTCGAATCGCTCGAAAGCTGCGGCGCGGAGGTTCAGAAGGGCAACGCCCCCGAGGAGAGAAAGCTCCAGAGACTTTTCAGAAACAAAGAAGCCTGCCTGATGATAAAACGCTGCAACGACTTCGGCGCGGGCGGCGTATCGGTTGCTATAGGCGAGCTTGCGGACGGACTTGAGATAGACCTCAACGCAGTGCCGAAAAAATACGAGGGTCTCGACGGCACGGAGCTTGCGATAAGCGAGAGCCAGGAGCGCATGGCGGTTGTTGTTGAGCCGCACAATGTTGACGCTTTCCTCGCGCTGGCTAATAAAGAAAATCTCCAGGCAGTGCCCGTGGCAAAGGTTCAGGCTGACCCGAGACTCGTCATGAACTGGAACGGCAAGAAAATTGTTGATATCAGCCGCGAATTTTTGAATTCCAACGGTGCCGACAAGCATATAGACATCACCCCCGAGGCTCCCGCACTCAAAGAGAAGGAAATCTCCGGCTCGTTTGCGGAGAACTACTCGGCGCTTGCATCGGATTTAAACATATGCTCGAAGCGCGGACTTTCCGAGCGTTTCGATTCAACGATAGGCGCGGGCACGGTACTCATGCCGTTCGGCGGCAAGAATCAGCTGACCCCCATTCAGGCGATGGTGCAGAAGATCTCCGTCGAGAAGAAGCACACCGACGACTGCTCGCTCATGGCGTTCGGCTACAATCCGTTTATAACCGAGCAGAGTCCGTACCACGGCGCATATCTCGCGGTTATAGAATCAGTCTGCAAGCTCATCGCCTCGGGCGCAGAGTTCAAGGATGTTTATCTCACATTCCAGGAATATTTTGAGCGCCCCGGCAGGGACGGCAAGCGCTGGGGGCAGCCTTTGGCGGCACTTCTCGGTGCATTCAAGGCGCAGATGGAGCTCGGCATCGGCTCGATAGGCGGTAAGGACTCGATGAGCGGCTCGTTTGAAAATCTCGATGTCCCGCCGACCCTCGTCTCGTTCGCCGTGACAACAGAAAAGACCTCTTCAATAGTCTCGCCCGAGTTCAAATCGGCGGGTCACAAGGTTGTTTTCATCGCGCCGGAGAAAGACGAAAACGGTCTGCCGAAGACCGACTCGCTTATAGATGTGTTCTCCCGAGTTACCGGGCTTCTTCGCTCGGGCAAGGCGGTCGCCTGCTACACTCCCGGCATGGGCGGCATAGCGGAGGCGGTCATGAAGATGGCGTTCGGCAACGGCATCGGCTTTGAATACAGCAAAGATATCACGCTCGAAAAGATATTCGGACTCAGCTATGCGGGCTTCATTCTTGAGCTTGCGGACGGCGCAGAAGAAACTGGCACGCTTCTCGGTCACACGAACGACAGCGGCTGCATCAACCTTAACGGCGAGAGCATCGCGCTCTCAAAGCTTCTCGGAATATACGAGAACAAGCTCGAAAGCGTCTACAGCTGCAATATCAAAAACGCAGGCAAGGGTGCTGAGAACTTCTCATATGAAACTGTTGAGCGCAAAGCTCCCGCGATAAAAGTCGCAAAGCCGCGCGTGCTCATCCCGGCTTTCCCCGGCACGAACTGCGAATACGACAGCGCAAAGGCAGTCCGCGACGCGGGCGCAGAGCCGGAGATAATTGTTATAAACAACCTCAGCGCGGACGGCATCAGCCGCAGCGTCGAAAAATTCGCGGACGAGCTTCGCTCCTCGCAGATGATATTTATCCCCGGCGGCTTCTCCGGCGGCGACGAGCCGGACGGCAGCGGAAAGTTTATCACGGCATTCTTCAGAAATGCCGCGATAAAAGAGGGCGTCACCGACCTGCTCGAAAACAGGGACGGACTCATGTGCGGAATCTGCAACGGCTTCCAGGCGCTGATAAAGCTCGGACTCGTCCCCTACGGCAAGATAATCGACACAGATGAGAGTTGCCCGACGCTCACCTTCAACACCATCGCGCGCCACCAGTCGCGAATAGTGCGCACCCGCATTTCTTCTAACAAATCGCCGTGGCTCGCGCTGACTCAGGTCGGTGACATATATTCCGTGCCGATCTCGCACGGCGAGGGCCGTTTCCTCGCAAGCGACGAGCTCATAGCCAAGCTCGCCGCGAACGGACAGATAGCCACGCAGTATGTTGATCTTGACGGCAACGCTTCAAATGATATACACTTCAACCCCAACGATTCCGTCTGCGCTATCGAGGGCATCACATCGCCCGACGGCAGAGTCTTCGGAAAAATGGGACACAGCGAAAGAATCGGAAAAGGTCTTTACAAAAATGTCCCGGGAGATTATAATATTCGTATGTTTGAAGCGGCTGTTAAATATTTTAAATGATGACAAGGAGAATGGAGCATGGCCTATTTATCCGACATTGAAATTGCGCAGCGCTGCAAACCCGAGCACATCGGCGTTATCGCAAAGCGCGCCCATGTTGACGAAAAGTACATCGAGCAATACGGAAACTACAAGGCGAAAATAGACCTGTCCCTGCTCTCGGATACAAAGAGAGAAGACGGGAAGCTGATTCTCGTCACCGCCATAACCCCCACGCCCGCGGGCGAGGGCAAGACCACGACGACGATAGGCCTCGCAGACGGACTGCGCCGGATAGGCAAGGATGTCACAGACGCCCTGCGCGAGCCGAGCCTCGGCCCGGTTTTCGGAGTCAAGGGCGGAGCCGCCGGCGGCGGATATGCGCAGGTGGTTCCCATGGAGGATATCAACCTCCACTTCACCGGCGACTTCCACGCGATAGGCGCGGCGAACAACCTGCTTGCCGCGATGCTCGACAATCACATTCAGCAGGGCAACGCCCTGGGCATAGATGTCCGCAAGATAACATGGAAACGCTGCGTTGACATGAACGACCGCCAGCTTCGATTTATCGTCGACGGCATGGGCGGCAAGGCGAACGGTATGCCCCGCGAGGACGGATTTGATATAACCGTCGCGAGCGAGATAATGGCTGTGCTCTGTCTTTCAAGCTCGATAACCGACCTCAAAGCGAGGCTCTCGCGCATGATCGTCGGCTACACCTACGACGACAAGCCCGTGACCTGCGGCGAGCTCAAGGCGGCCGGCGCGATGACCGCGCTTTTGAAAGACGCCCTGAAGCCCAACCTTGTCCAGACCCTTGAGGGCACGCCTGCGTTCGTCCACGGCGGACCGTTCGCGAACATAGCGCACGGCTGCAACTCCGTCATGGCGACTAAGATGGCGCTCAAGATGGGCGACTATACCGTCACCGAAGCGGGATTCGGCGCAGATCTCGGTGCCGAAAAGTTCCTCGATATAAAGTGCCGCATGGCAGGACTTGCGCCCGACGCGGTGGTCGTTGTTGCCACTGTCCGCGCGCTCAAGATGCACGGCGGGCTCGACAAAAAGGAGCTTGCGGTTGAAGATATCGGCGCGCTCGAAAGAGGTATACCGAACCTCCTGCGCCATGTTTCCAACATCAAAAATGTCTATAAACTCCCCTGCGTCGTTGCGGTCAACAGATTCCCGACCGACACCGACGCCGAGATAGATTTCATCATCGCAAAATGCCGCGAGCTCGGGGTCAACACCGTGCTCTCCACCGTGTGGGCTGAAGGCGGCAAGGGCGGCGAAGCGCTCGCGCGCGAAGTAGTCCGCCTGTGCGAAGAGGAAAAGGGCGATTTCACTTTCGCCTACGAAGATGAGCTTTCGATCGAGGAGAAGATCGAAGCTGTTGTCAGAAAAGTCTACGGTGGCGACGGAATAACCGTCATGCCCAATGCCAAAAAGCAGATAGCCCAGCTTGAAGCTCTCGGTTTTAGCAAATGCCCCGTATGCATAGCAAAGACCCAGTACAGCTTTTCGGATGACCCGACAAAGCTCGGCGCGCCCGAGCACTTTACTGTGACGGTAAAAAATGTCAAGGTCTCCGCGGGCGCGGGATTCGTCGTCGTTCTGACCGGCGACATTCTAACCATGCCCGGACTGCCGAAGGTTCCCGCCGCAGAAAAAATCGACGTTGACGAAAGCGGCAGAATAACAGGTCTGTTCTGAGATAATAATTCCGCTCGGAGAATATTTCTTCTGCCGAGCGGAGTTTCTATAAATATCGGAGGTAATAAAATGGCTTATTATTTCAACGAAGTATCGCATACCTTTAATGAGTATCTGCTCGTCCCCGGCTATTCGTCGAGCGAGTGCGTGCCCGCGAATGTGTCGCTCAAGACGCCCCTTGTCAAGTACAAAAAGGGTGAGGAGCCCGCGATTTCGCTCAACATTCCGCTGACTTCCGCCATCATGCAGTCCGTCTCCGGCGAGAAGCTCGCCGTGGCGCTCGCAAAAGAAGGCGGCGTGTCGTTCATCTTCGGCTCGCAGAGCATCGAGGACGAGGCGGCAATGGTTGCAAGAGCGAAGAATTTCAAGGCGGGCTTCGTCATCAGCGACTCGAACATCACTCCCGACGCGACTCTCAACGATGTCATCGCGCTCAAGGAGAGAAACGGCCATTCCACTATCGCCGTGACCGAGGACGGCTCGGCAAACGGCAGGCTTGTTGGCATAGTCACGAGCAGAGACTACCGCGTCAGCCGCATGACCGGCGACGAGAAGGTCTCGTCCTTCATGACTCCCCTCGAAAAGCTCGTCACCGCTCCGGACACCACAACGCTCAAGGAAGCCAATGATATAATCTGGGACAACAAGCTCAACTCCCTGCCCATAGTCGACTCCGAGGGCAATCTCAGATATTTTGTTTTCCGCAAGGACTACGACGCCCATAAGGACAACCCCAACGAGCTTCTCGACGCCGACAAGCGCTACGTTGTCGGCGCAGGTATCAACACAAGAGACTACGCCGAGCGTATTCCCGCACTTGTCGAGGCGGGCGCAGATGTGCTCTGCATCGACTCCTCCGAGGGCTTCTCGGAGTGGCAGTCCCGCACCCTCGCATGGGTCAGAGAGCACTACGGCGACAGCGTCAAGGTCGGCGCGGGCAACGTAGTTGACAGAGAGGGCTTCCTCTTCCTCGCCGAGGCGGGTGCGGACTTCATAAAGGTCGGCATCGGCGGCGGATCGATATGTATTACCCGCGAGACAAAGGGTATCGGCAGAGGTCAGGCGTCGGCTCTTATCGATGTCTGCAAGGCAAGAGACGAATATTTCGAGAGAACGGGCGTATATATCCCCGTCTGCTCCGACGGCGGCATCGTCTACGACCACCACATGACCCTCGCGCTTGCAATGGGCGCGGACTTCCTGATGCTTGGCCGCTACTTCGCGCGCTTTGACGAGAGCCCGACAAACAAGATTTCACTCAAGGGCACTTACTACAAAGAGTACTGGGGCGAGGGCTCCAACCGCGCAAGGAACTGGCAGCGCTACGACCTCGGCGGCGACAAGAAGCTGTCGTTCGAGGAGGGCGTTGACTCCTATGTCCCCTACGCCGGCAGCCTCAAGGACAATGTCACGCTCTCGCTGAGCAAGGTAAAGTCCACCATGTGCAACTGCGGCGCGCTCACCATCCCCGAGCTGCAGCAGAAAGCGAAGCTGACCCTTGTCTCCGCAACGAGCATTGTTGAGGGCGGCGCGCACGACGTCGTGCAGAAAGAGACCTACTCCGATCTGAAAAAATAAGCCTGATTCTTTACGGCAGGGAGCGGTAAAAACCGTTCCCTGCCCTTGCATTTTGCCAAAACAGCTTGCAGAATCACCAATAAATAAGATGTTCGCGGGCAAAAGGCTGTTGAATCCGCCGTTTTTGCCAAAATCGTTTGCAAACTGTTGACACGCCGAAAATGCAATGCTATAATACAGACAATTTAAGACAGCACTTGATAGAGGATGCGGACAAGAAGAGTATCCAGCAGCAACGCCGGCAAGCGGCAGCTGGAGAAAGGCAAGTTCGCCGAAGTGATACCGCGGTTGCCGCCGCTGTAACGCTGGGCCCTCGCCGAACAGGCGACGGACTGTCACATGACTTATGTGGAGCGCTATCATCGGTTTTTCTGCACATATAGCAGCATATACAAAGCCTGTGATACCTCTTCGGGTCGCAGGCTTATTTAATTTTTTCCAGGAGATGGTACTAATGAACAGAACGAAGAGAATTGTGGCCGCCATTCTGGCTATTGCCATGTGCGCAGTATTATTTGCAGGCTGCGGCACGAAAACCGAAAGTGCCAAGACCGGCGTTGAAGACGGCGTTCTGACCGTTGCTATGGAGTGCGCATACGCTCCCTACAACTGGACTCAGAGCGATGATTCCAACGGCGCTGTCCCGATAAAGGATTCCAGCGACTACGCCAACGGATACGATATCATGATGGCTAAGAAGATATGCGAAGCAAACGGCTGGAAGCTTGAAGTTGTCCGCCTTGACTGGGATTCACTTGTTCCCGCAGTCCAGACCGGCAAGGTTGACGCCGTTATCGCAGGTCAGTCGATGACCGAAGAGCGTATGCAGCAGGTCGATTTCGCAGGTCCCTACCTCTATGCGAGCATCGTCTGCATGACAAAGCAGAACAGCAAGTATGCAAACGCTACCTCCCTTGCTGACCTCGCAGGTGCAAAGTGCACCTCCCAGCTCGGAACCATTTGGTATACCACCTGCCTTCCGCAGATAAACGGTGCTCTTATCCAGACCGCACAGGAGACCGCTCCCTCGATGCTCATGGCTCTTGAGACCGGCGCTGTCGACTTCATCTGCACCGATATGCCCACCGCTCAGGGCGCGCTCATCGCTTACAGCGATCTGAAGATCCTCGACCTCCCCGAAAATGCTTTCAAGGTTGACGAGGGCGACATCAACATCGGCATCTCTGTCAAGAAGGGCAACACCGAGCTCAAGGACAAGATCAACTCCGCCCTTGCAGGCATGACCGCAGACGACTTCAACAAGATAATGAACGAGGCTACCAAGATTCAGCCCCTTTCAAAGTAATCAACAATAATCAGAACGGAGATAACAAGATATGAACAAGCTTGCCGAGCTGTGGAGCGACATAGTCCAGTGCTGGAGCGATAGCTCAATGCAGTATCTGACCGGTGCGCTCAAGACAATAGAGCTCGCTGTTATAGCGACAATCATAGGCTGCCTCATCGGCCTTGTCTGCGGAATAATCCAGACTATTCCGTGCGGCAAAAAAGACAATATCGTAAAGCGGGTCATCCTCGGCATAGTCAAGGCTATAGTGCGTATATACGTCGAGGTTTTCAGAGGCACGCCGATGATAATCCAGGCGATATTCATCTTCTACGCCCTGCCCTACTTCTCGAACGGTGCGATAAACCTTGAACCGACTTTCGCGGCATATCTCGTTGTCTCCATCAACACCGGAGCATATATGGCAGAGACCGTCCGCGGCGGTATAATGTCGATAGACGTCGGTCAGACGGAGGGCGCAATGTCCATAGGTATGAACCACTTCAAAACCATGCTCTATGTCATTCTTCCGCAGACCATACGCAATATCATCCCGCAGATAGGCAACAACCTCATAATCAACATCAAGGATACTTCCGTCATGTTCGTTATCGGCTACGCTGAGCTCTTCGCGGCTCACAAGGCTATCGTCGGTGCAAAGTATGTCTACTTCCCGTCGGCAGTTATAACGCTGACTATCTACCTGATAATGACGGTCATCTGCTCGCTTATCCTCAGACTGTGGGAGAAGAAGCTTGACGGTCCGGAGAACTTCGATCTCTCGACCACCGACACTCTCGCCCACACCAGCGGAATGTACACATTTGTCAAAAAGGCCAAGAAGAAGGAGGGAAGATAATGTCAGAGCCTATTTTACAGATAAATCATCTTTCAAAGACCTTCGGCAACCACGAAGTTCTGCGCGACATTGACTTTTCGGTCAATCCCGGCGATGTCACGAGCATCATCGGCGCGTCGGGCTCGGGCAAATCAACTTTGCTCCGCTGCATAAACCTCCTTGAGACTCCGACCTCCGGCGATATACTCTATCACGGCACGAACATCGACAATATAAAAGGCGGCGCGAGCGCATACCGTTCGCACGTCGGCATGGTGTTCCAGTCGTTCAATCTTTTCAACAACATGACCGCGCTCAAGAACTGCATGATCGGTCAGACGAAGGTTCTCAAGAAGTCCAGAGCCGAAGCCAAGGCTTCCGCACTGCATTATCTTGAAAAGGTCGGCATGGCGCCCTACATCAACGCCAAGCCCTCCCAGCTCTCCGGCGGTCAGAAGCAGCGCGTCGCAATAGCCCGCGCGCTTGCGATGGAGCCCGAAGTTCTGCTGTTCGACGAGCCGACGAGCGCACTCGACCCCCAGATGGTCGGCGAAGTGCTTGAAGTCATGCGCAACCTCGCAAAAGAGGGTCTGACGATGATAGTTGTCACCCACGAAATGGCGTTTGCGCGCGACGTTTCAACGAATGTCGTATTCATGGCGGACGGACTCATCTGCGAGCAGGGCAGCCCGAAGGACATCTTCGAGAATCCGCAGGATCCCAAGACGCAGGAGTTCCTTTCAAGATTCCTTGCGAAATAAAATTAAACAGGATATCTCCGACAAGGAGATATCCTGTTTTTAATTGTATCTGAACAACCGATATACATTTATTCACCCTCTCTCCTATTCTCTTGTCAATTTTTACAAAGCTGTTTGCCAACGGACGAAGGTATGGTACAGATTGACAAAATTGAATTTATTTTGCTGAAACACTTGAATATTTATGCATATAGTAGTATATTATTAGTCAAATAGTTGAATAATTTTGCACTGTCGGCGAATATTGGATCGTTTTTATAAACGCCGTGTTCGCCGAAAGCGCATTAAGCGGGAGACACCATGAAAATATTTATCGACGGCAGCGCCGGCACGACCGGGCTGAGAATAAAAGACAGACTGATGAAACGGAGCGACGTTGAGCTGACAACGCTCAGCGAGGAGCAGAGAAAAGATACCGAGAGCCGCAAGCAGGCGCTGAACAGCGCACAGGTCGCTTTTCTTTGCCTGCCGGACGCCGCCGCAGTTGAGTCGGTCGAACTGGTTGAAAATCCGGACACTGTTATTATAGATACCTCGACGGCGCACCGCACGAGCGAGGGCTGGGCTTACGGCTTCCCGGAGCTGTCAGCAGAATTTGAAGATAAGATAAAGAACTCCAAACGCATCGCCGTCCCCGGATGCCACGCCGGCGGATTTATCGCGCTTGTTTATCCGCTTGTTGAGGCGGGCGTGCTCGGAAATGATGCACTGCTCAGCTGCTATTCTCTGACCGGCTACAGCGGCGGCGGCAAGAAGATGATTGCCGAATATGAGAGCGAGGATAAATCTCCCCTGCTCTTCGCACCCAGACAGTACGGGCTGACTCAGCAGCACAAGCACTTAAAAGAGATGAAAGGCATAACCGGCATTGAAAACGCCCCGATATTCTGCCCCGTGGTCGATGATTTTTACAGCGGAATGCAGGTCACAGTGCCGCTGTTCGCGGAGCAGATAAGCTGTTCTTCAAGCGAAATCGCCGACATCTACAGAGCGAAATATCAGGGTCCCGTCGTGACATTCTGCGACAAATCGGACAACGACGGCTTTCTGTGCGCGGGCGCGCTCTCGGGCACGGACGGCATGAAAATATCGGTCTACGGCAACGATGAGCGAATACTGCTGACCGCCGTATACGACAATCTCGGCAAAGGCGCATCGGGTGCCGCGCTCGAAAATCTGAACCTTGTCATGGGCAAGGACAAGGCTTTCGGACTTGATATCTGAGGAGGTAGAATAAAATGAAAATAATATCGGGCGGCGTCTGCGCCGCAAAGGGATTCAAGGCTTCCGGCGTTCACTGCGGCATCCGCAAGAACAGGACGAAGCGCGATCTCGCGCTCATATACAGCGAAAAAGTCGCCAACGCGGCGGCTGTCTATACAACTAACCTCGTCAAGGGCGCGCCGCTGGTCGTCACAAAAAATCATATCGCTGACGGCAAGGCGCAGGCGGTCATATGCAACAGCGGAAACGCGAACACCTGCAACGCGAACGGCGTTGAGATAGCCGAGCGCACGAGCGACCTGCTCGCGTCCGTGCTCGGAATAAAGCCCGCCGACATCGTCGTCGCTTCGACAGGAGTTATCGGCCAGCCGCTGAACATCACTCCGATAGCCTCCGGCATACCCGCTCTGAAAGCAGGGTTGGGCGACCACTCAGATCAGGCGGCAGAGGCGATAATGACGACCGATACGATTCCGAAGGAGATTGCCGTCAGCTTCGAAATAGGCGGAGTTGAATGCAAAATGGGTGGCATCGCCAAGGGCTCGGGCATGATTCATCCCAACATGGCGACGATGCTCGTTTTCATAACCACCGACTGTGCGATAAGCAGCGAGATGCTACAAAAAGCCCTGTCTTCGGACATTGCGGAAACTTTCAATATGATAAGCATCGACGGCGACACTTCGACGAACGACATGGTGACAGTGCTCGCAAACGGGCTCGCCGGGAACAAAGAGATCAGCAAAGAGGGCGATGACTTCAATGAATTCATGAAAGCCCTCAATACGATAACTGTGTGGCTCTGCCGCAGGATTGCCGCCGACGGCGAGGGCGCGACGAAGCTGCTCGAATGCAAGGTCAGCGGCGCAAAAGATAAAGAAACAGCCAAGACTGTTGCAAAGAGCGTTGTCTGCTCGTCGCTGACGAAAGCCGCCATGTTCGGCTCGGACGCCAACTGGGGCAGGGTTCTCTGCGCCATCGGCTACAGCGGTGCGGATGTTGACGTCAACAAAATCGACGTTTGGTTCAAGTCGAATAAAGGCTCGATTCTCGTCTGCGAAAACGGCGCGGGAGTTGATTTTTCGGAGGAAAAGGCAAAAGAGATACTCTCCGAAAAAGAGATAGATATTCTTATTGATTTAAAGAGCGGCGACGCGTCTTCGACGGCGTGGGGCTGCGACCTGACATACGACTACGTCAAGATAAACGGAGACTACCGCACCTGATTGCGAAAAACGGAGGGAAAGATATGAACATTTCAAACGCGGAGCGCGCAAGGGTTCTTGTCCACGCGCTGCCGTATATACAGGATTACGCAGGCAAGATAGTCGTCGTCAAATACGGCGGCAACGCGATGACGAGCGAAAAGCTCAAGGATTCCGTCATGCGCGACATCGTTCTGCTCTGGCTCATCGGCATAAAAGTCGTTCTGGTTCACGGCGGCGGTCCGGAGATAACTGATATGCTCCAAAAGACCGGCAAGAAAAGTGAATTCGTCAACGGTCTGCGCGTCACGGACAAGGAGACCGCCGATATAGTGCAGATGGTGCTCGCCGGAAAGGTCAACAAAAGCCTCGTCAACCTCGTTGAAAACAAAGGCGGCAAGGCGATGGGACTCTCCGGAATAGACGGCCACATGATTGAAGCGAAGATAAAAGACGAGAAGCTCGGCTTCGTCGGCGAGATAACAAATGTAAATATTCAGCCGATACTCGACGTTATCGACAAGGGATATATCCCTATCGTTTCGACCGTCGGCTGCGACAGCGAGGGCAATGTCTATAACATAAACGCGGACACCGCCGCAGCGAAAATCGCCGGCGCGCTCAACGCGGAGAGCCTTATATCCATGACGGATATCAGCGGCATTCTTCAGGACAAGGACGACCCGGACACGCTCATCTCGGTCATAAAGGCGGACGAAGTTCCCGCGCTCATAAAGAGCGGCATCATTGGCGGCGGCATGATTCCGAAAGCCGAATGCTGCATCAACGCAATAAAATGGGGAGTTCACAGGGTTTTCATTATTGACGGCAGGATACCGCACTCGATACTTATAGAAATGCTGACAGACGAAGGCATGGGCACGATGTTCACGGCATAAAAGGAGATATAATGGATATATTACAGCAGCAGGACAAGGAATACATAGCCGGAACTTATGCGAGGTTCCCGCTGACCATCGAGGGCGGCAAGGGCTCCGTGGTCTGGGACGACGCGGGGAAGATATACACCGATCTGTCCTCGGGCATAGCGGTCAACACCTTCGGCATAGCCGACGACGAATGGATAAAAGCAATAACCGAGCAGGCGGGCAAAATTCAGCACATGTCGAACCTCTACTACACAGAGCCCTGCGTGAAGCTCGCGCAGATGCTCTGCGACCGCACGGGCATGAAAAAAGTTTTCTTCTCGAACTCCGGCGCGGAGGCCAACGAATGTGCAATAAAGGCAGCGAGAAAATACGCCGCAGAGAAGCACGGCGCGGACTGCTACAACATAGTTACACTGAAAAACAGCTTCCACGGCAGGACGATAACCACCCTCGCCGCAACGGGGCAGGATGTGTTCCACAAGGATTTTCTGCCGCTGACTGAGGGATTTATCTATGTTGAGCCAAATGATATCGAGAAGATTGAAAAAGTTCTCTTTGAGAATCGCTGCGCCGCAGTCATGCTCGAAGTCGTTCAGGGCGAGGGCGGCGTTATGCCTCTCGACAAAGACTATCTCCAATCGCTCGAAAGAATCTGCCGCGAGCGCGACATTCTGCTCATCTGCGACGAGGTTCAGACAGGCAACGGCAGAAGCGGCAAGCTCTACAGCTACATGAACTATGGCATATTCCCCGACATCGTATCGACCGCAAAGGGACTCGCGGGAGGTTTGCCGCTCGGCGCTACACTGTTCAGCGAAAAGACAAAGGATGTTCTCACCCCCGGCTCCCACGGTTCCACTTTCGGCGGCAACCCGATATGCTGCGCCGGCGCGATAAATATTCTTTCGAGGCTCGATGAAAAGACTCTCGCCGGAGTCCGTGAGAGGTCGGAATATATATTTTCAGAGCTCAGCGGTGCACCGGGTATAAAAGAAGTCTCGGGACTCGGGCTGATGATCGGCATAAAGACCGAAAAGGACGCCTCCGAGGTCATAAACACCTGCATGAAAAAGGGCGTTCTCGTTATCAAAGCGAAAGACAAGGTCAGACTGCTCCCGGCGCTCAACATTCCCATGGAGCTGCTCGAACAGGCAGTCGGCGTTATAAAAGAAGTCTGTGCAGACAAGGAGGCTTAAACATGACATTCAAAGACAGAGATTTTTTGAAACTTTTGGATTTCACTCCCGAAGAGATTGAATATCTTATCGACTTCGCCGCCTCTCTCAAGGCGAAGAAGAAGGCGGGCATACCGCACAAAATATGCGACGGCAAGAATGTTGCGCTGATATTCGAAAAGACGAGCACGAGGACAAGGTGCAGCTTCGAAGTCGCAGCGCGCGACCTCGGCATGGGTACGACTTATCTCGACCCCTCCGGCTCGCAGATAGGCAAAAAAGAGAGCATCGCCGACACGGCGCGCGTGCTCTCGGGCATATATGACGGCATTGAATACCGCGGCTTCGGCCAGTCGATAGTCGAAGAGCTCGCGCAGTATGCGACCGTCCCCGTCTGGAACGGTCTGACGAACGAGTTCCACCCGACGCAGATCCTCGCGGATTTTCTGACGATAAAAGAGCAGTTCGGGCGTCTTAAAGGCATTAACTTCGTCTACATGGGCGACGCCAGATACAACATGGGCAATTCGCTCATGGTCGGCTGCGCAAAGATGGGTATGAACTTCACCGCCTGCGCGCCGAAGAAATATTTCCCAGACAAGGCGCTTATTGACACCTGCATGGAGATTGCCGCGCAGACCGGCGCTGAGATAAAATTCTGCGAAAGCCCCGACGAGGCAGCAAAAAACGCCGATGTGATATACACCGACGTGTGGGTCTCGATGGGTGAGCCTGTCGAAGTCTGGGAGGAGCGCATAAATGACCTCGCGCCCTATCAAGTCAACTCCGAGCTCATGGCAAAGACATCGCCGAACGCTGTGTTCATGCACTGCCTGCCCTCTTATCACGACATGAAAACGACGACAGGCAAGGAGATGGGCGAAAAGTTCGGGCGCGACTCAATGGAGGTCACTGACGAGGTGTTCGAGAGCGCGCAGTCCCTTGTTTTTGCCGAGGCGGAGAACCGCATGCACACGATAAAGGCTGTCATGGCGGCAACGCTGACCGACGAGAGATAATATAATATATTAATGTATAGGAGCTGTCAAAAATGACGGCTCTTTTTTATCGGTTCGGCAAACAGAGATTTGTCGCGAAATCCGCACAATTTTATTGATATGTAGCTTGTAGGGTGCGGCGACTCGACGCACCGCTGCCGCGTGAGCGGCACGAAATCTTCGAAAAAGCCCGTTTTGCAGACCGTAGGGGCGAACTTCGTTCGCCTTTCAAAATCCGCACAAATTTTAGACCGCGTACTTCGTAGGGACAGCCCTTGCGGCTGTCCGATATCGGCGAAGCCGATACAAAGTTATAGGAAGGCTGAATTGTTGCTAACTGGTTTCTACCTTCGCTACACACCATAATCAAACGATATATACTACCCGCATTTCGGCATTTTCTTTTTATTTGAAAAAGAAAACGCCTGCAAAAGAAAAGCAAAC
>OBKU01000432.1_pt1 | contig 21889 bp, 20 predicted proteins | sample 1519721 | NCBI WGS metagenome assembly OBKU01 (sample SAMN00265066, study PRJEB22529) | human gut metagenome | reverse complement strand
TGCGGCGGGTTATGGCGCATCGCCGCAGAATCAGGGCGGCAAAAAAGAAAGCAAAAAAACATTGCTTGAAAGCAACGAGCCGAAAAAAATACTTCATAGGCTCATAGCCTCGGTCGTGCTGCTCCTCCCGCTGATGTATGTCTCGATGGGACATCTGATGTGGGGCTGGCCCGTGCCGCAGATATTTGCTTCGGATCCGCTTGCGATAGGACTTTATCAGCTCCTGTTGACGACAGCTGTTATGGTTATAAATCAGCGATTTTTTATCAGCGGAACCAAGAGCCTTTTTCACGGTGCGCCGAACATGGACACGCTAGTGTCGCTCGGAAGCGCGGCAGCTTATATATACAGTACAGCGGTGCTCTTTGAAATGTGCAACGCGGCGGTGAACGGCAATGTTCAGATGGCGATGCATCATCTCCACGGACTCTATTTTGAGTCGGCGGCAATGATACTGACGCTTATAACCGTCGGCAAATATCTTGAAGCCGTCAGCAAAGGGCGCACAACAGATGCGATAAAGAGCCTCATGGATCTCGCTCCGAAAACCGCCTGTGTGATAAGAGACGGCAAGGAGCAGGTTATACCCGCGGAGGAAGTCGTAAAAGGCGATACTTTTGTTGTAAGACCAGGCGAGAGCATCCCTGTTGACGGCAGAGTTATAAGCGGTGAGAGCGCGGTTGATGAATCGGCGCTTACCGGCGAGAGCATCCCTGTTGACAAAGCGCCGGGCAGTCTCGTCAGCGCGGCTACGCTCAATCAGAACGGATTTCTTACTTGCGAAGCGACGCGTGTCGGCGAGGATACAACGCTCAGCCAGATAATAGATATGGTCGAAAATGCCTCGGCAACAAAAGCTCCGATAGCGAAAATCGCCGATAAAGTGTCCAGTGTATTCGTCCCGACTGTTATGGCGATAGCTCTTGTTGCGGGCGTGGCGTGGTTTATTTCCGGTCGCCCGTTCAGCTTTGCGCTTGCACGCGCAATAAGCGTCCTTGTTATCAGCTGCCCGTGCGCTCTCGGACTTGCAACTCCGGTCGCGATAATGGTTGGCAGCGGTATGGGCGCAAAGCACGGAGTGCTGTTCAAGACTGCGACCGCGCTTGAACAGACCGGAAAAACTCAGATAGTCGTCCTCGACAAGACCGGAACGCTGACTCAGGGCAAGCCGCAGGTCACCGATATCGTGCCCGCCGACGGATTTAATAATGATTCGCTGCTGAAACTCGCGGCTTCGCTCGAAAGCAAGAGCGAACATCCGCTCGCCGCGGCGATAACGCGCAAGGCAGGGGAGAGCAATATAATCGCTGATGAGGCGCAGGGCTTCTCCGCTCTGCCCGGTCACGGAGTCAGCGCGGAGATAAACGGAAAATCCGCGATAGGCGGCAATGCATCTCTGCTCAAATCAAAAGGAATTCTAGATTCTGCAATGGAAGCCGCCGGCGAGAGACTCGCAGGTGAGGGTAAAACGCCGTTGTATTTCGCCATTGACGGCAAGCTTGCCGGTATAATCGCGGTTGCCGATGTAGTAAAAGACGACAGCAAACAGGCAATATCCGAACTTCAGAGCATGGGTGTCAGAACCGTTATGCTCACGGGTGATAACAGGCGTACGGCACTCGCTGTGGCAAAGCAGATAGGCGTAGAAAATGTCGTGTCAGATGTACTCCCGGGTGACAAGGCGGATGTGGTCAAAAAGCTCCAGAAGTACGGCACGGTCGCCATGGTCGGCGACGGCATAAACGATGCTCCTGCGCTCACTCAGGCGGATACGGGTATTGCTATAGGTGCAGGAGCCGATGTTGCGCTCGATGCGGCCGATGTTGTGCTGATGAAGTCGAGCGTCCGCGATGTTGCGGCGTCGATACGCCTTTCGCGCCAGGTTCTCAGGAATATTCACGAGAATCTGTTCTGGGCGTTCTTCTATAACTGCATCGGTATTCCGATAGCCGCAGGCGCGCTGATACCCGTGTTCAATATCGCGCTCAATCCCATGTTCGGTGCGGCGGCAATGAGCCTTTCGAGCTTCTGTGTTGTCACCAATGCGCTCAGACTCAATTTCTTCAAGCCCGATCGCCCGTTCAAAGGCAAGTCAAAACCGCCGGTCAAGCTCCCTGAGCTCATGCCGGCAGAAGAGAATATAAAAAATACGGAGGAAACAGCTATGAAAAAGACAGTTTATATCGAAGGTATGATGTGCAACCACTGCACAGCTCATGTTCAGAAGGCACTCGAAGCGCTCGACGGAGTTGAGAGCGTTGAAGTCAGCCTTGAGGACAAAAAAGCGGTGCTTACGCTCAAAAATGATGTCGATAACGCCGTTATAATGAACGCTGTCAAGGATGCCGGATACGAGCCGACAAAATGTGAATGATTTTTTAAATAAATCTTGCCATAACACTTGACATATCGAAAGTTATTTGTTAAAATAATTGCCGTCGTCACAGAACGGCAATTAACTGCGGGTGTAGTTCAATGGTAGAATTCCAGCCTTCCAAGCTGGTTACGTGGGTTCGATTCCCATCACCCGCTCCAATATGCGCTTGTAGCTCAGGTGGATAGAGCAACTGCCTTCTAAGCAGTGGGTCAGGGGTTCGAGTCCCTTCAAGCGCGCCAAGCCTGCGGGCATATCTCTTGATGTGCCCGCAGCAAACTAAATGGTGGGTATAGCTCAGTTGGTTAGAGTGCCAGGTTGTGGCCCTGGAGGTCATCGGTTCGAATCCGATTATCCACCCCAGCAAACCAACGCAAAGCAGAAATGTTTTGCGTTTTTTATATATTACCGATATTTTGGGGTGTAGCCAAGGGGTAAGGCAACGGACTTTGACTCCGTCATTCGCTGGTCCGAATCCAGCCATCCCAGCCAAAACTCCCACACGAAAGTGCGGGAGTTTTACTTATTACTTCTTCACTATTCATTTTTCACTATATAAGTAAAAGTTTTATGATTTGCAGTAATTGTTGACTTTATTTAATTGTACGTACTGCGCTTAGAAATGCAACCGCTTTTCCAATTATGCGGATTTTATCCATTTCTTCTTCTATATATATTATATCGTTATAGAGTGGGTTTTCGGGATGAAGAACAATTTTTGATGGATATTTATATATCCTTTTTAATGTAACTTCGCCATCTATCAAAACTGCGGCTACTTCTCTGTCCTCGACGTAAGATTGTTCCTTTATATAGACAATATCACCGTCAAAAATACGAGCGTTTATCATACTGTCACCCCTAAAACTGATTGCAAAATCTGCATTGAGGCTTTCGTCTGCATTGATGAGAGCCTTGATATTTTCAGTTGCCAGAATAGATTCTTCACAGACTATTGTGCCAAGGAGTGGAACTTTTTTCATTTTGGGGAAAGGGATAATATTATCAGGAGTCTTGTATTCTACTTTGCCGGTTATAAAAGTTAATGGACTTAATTTGAGAATTTCGCTTAAAAGTGCGATTTTATCTCGCTTCATATTTTCAATATCACCGTGTTCCCATTTTCTTACAGTGCTTTTACCAACACCAACATAATCTCCTATATTTTCTAAAGTTAACCCAAGTTCTTGGCGTCGAGTGCGTATTATTTCTCCAATATTCATATACTTTTAACTCTCCTTTCATAAATTTATAATATCACAACGGTTTCTAAAAGGCAACTTAAATTTAAAAAAGTTTCCATAAGTGTTTTTGTGACGTCGCCTGTTGTCAATTAGATGGTAGATTTATCTCCCAACATATGATAAAATATCTATATATAAACTAACCGGAGGATTGACGGCTTTTAATGAACGACAGGATGTTTACAAACAAAGACCTGCGGGCGATGATTATTCCGCTGTTTATCGAGCAATTTTTACTTTTGCTCGTCGGCATGGCGGATACATTTGTCGTCAGCTTCGTCGGCGATGCGGCGGTTTCCGGCGTGTCGCTCGTAAACTCCTTTAACACCGTCGCGATCTTCCTATTTTCCGCCCTCGCATCCGGCGGCGCTGTAATAATCAGTCAGTATATCGGCAGCAAAGATAACGAGCAGGCGGGCAAAGCCGCAAGTCAATTATTGATGTTTTCGGTTGTCAGCTCGGTTGTTATATCCGTTCTTATTCTCGTCTTTGAACGCCCACTTCTGAATCTGCTTTTCGGCAGGGTTGAGGATGATGTCATGGCGGCGTGCGTCGAGTATATGCGCATAACCGCGTATTCATTCCCGGTTCTTGCGGTTTATAACGCCGGCGCGGCGATGTGCCGCAGTGTCGGCAGAGCCGATGTGTCGATGTATATATCCGCCTTTGCAAACGCTGTCAATGTTGTCGGCAATATTATCGGCGTGTTCGTTCTTCATGCCGGGGTCGCGGGAGTTGCTTATCCGTCGCTGATAGCGCGGGCTATTTCCGCCGTTGCCGTCACTTGGTATTGCTTCATGCATCGGAAAACTCCCGTGAGATATACACTTTCCGGTATATTCGCGTGGCACGGCTCGTTGCTCAAAAAAGTGCTCGGAATAGCAGTCCCGAATGGCGTTGAAAACGGCGTCCATCAGCTCGTCAAAGTGGCGCTGAGCAGTATGGTCGCGCAGTTCGGAACATATCAGATAGCCGCAACAGGTGTGTCGCAGAGCATATGGTCGCTCGCAGCGCTTATGGGTATGGCGATGGCTCCGGTCTATACAACTGTCATCGGTCAGTGCATGGGCGCGGGAAATATTGAAGAGGCAAACCACTATTTCAAAAAGCTCAATAAACTGACACTCATTCTATCATTGGCGTGGAACACGGCTGTGTTCGCAATGACTCCGCTCTTGCTGAAATTCTTTGCCATATCCGACGAAGCCAAACATCTTGTGATCATCATGGTTCTCATCAATAACGCCATAAACGCTTTTGCCTATACATACGCAGGACCGCTCGGGAGCGGACTGAGAGCGGCGGGGGATGTAAAATTCACCATGACCGTCTCCGTCGTTCTGACTGTAGCCGCGAGGCTGTTCTTCTCTGCGCTGTTCGGTCTGTGGCTCAATATGGGCGCCGTAGGCGTGGCGATAGGCACGAGCATGGATCTGCTCTTCCGCGGAACGATATTCTTTGTACGCTATAAAAATCAGAAATGGACTAAATTCAAACTTATATAAAGCCTATGAAAAGAAGAACTCTATCACTTATAATCTCCGGTCTGCTCGGCGTTATAGCCATATTATCCGGCATATATTTAATGGCGGCGAGCGTGACAAATTACATTGCCGAGTCTAAAAAGACGGACTGGATAGTAACCGAAGCCCGGATAACCGATGTTTCGAGCCGCGTCAAAAGAAACAGCAGATCAAGCACGACATTTTATGATCTGACATATCAATACGAAGCGGACGGAAAAACATATACCGGCAAGAAAAGCAGCGTTTCAGGCATCCGACTCGTCGGAGACGAAATAAAAATAAAATATGACCCCGACAATCCGTCTGATTCAACATCGGATATCACTCCCAATAAAGATGATCTGATATACCCGTTCGGCGGCGGAGTTTTGTTCTTGGCGGCAGGAATTTTCTTTCTGTTGACGGCGATAAAACGGAGCAAACGGCTAAAAAACGAAGATGAAGCGTATACTGAGACTTCAGAAAACAGCAGAAACCCGAAGCGAACAATTATAGCGTTGCTGCTTATGGCTGCGATTATCGCGCTGACCCTTGTCTTTCTGCGCGCTCAGCCGTCGGGCATTGAAACTTTTTCTTCCGTGATGACCGAGAACGGCTATACAGTGTCGGACATGACTGACGAACTGCGTACGGATTGGCGGGTCGGTTCGCTGATAGAAGATTCGCGCTCATTGCATACCGAAGATATGAGAATAGACTTTTGTGTCATGGATTCGACCGACAGCGCGCGGCGCATCTATTCGGGAATGACGCTTCCGGTAAAAGATGGAGAAGAATACACATATAAAGGCACGAATTACACCTTCTTTTCAATCGAAGATGACAATTTATATACCACCAAGATTTACAGCGGCAATACCGTGATTTACGCCGCAGCGTCGCATGAATGCCGCGATGAGCTTGTTAACCTGCTCAGACAAATGGGATATTACAAATAAAAAGAAAAGCATCCGCACGAATTAACGCGCGGATGCTTTTTTGATTTTCTGTTATCAGTCTTCGACAGTGACTGTGCCGTCTTCGTCAACGGTGATGGTCATGCCGTCCTTGACATAGTTGAGGAACTCCTCGCCAAGGCAGTCGACTGTGGGCATCGGGCTGTCCGTCCAAACTGCGGAGAGAATAGCGCCGGCAGCCGCGAGCGAGTCTATATGCTCCGAGAAGAGCAGGCAGGCGGGAGTTCTGCCCATGACCTTTGCGCAGTAGAGAACCATGCCGCCGGTCGTCGAGCCGATAGTCTGGGGCAGACAGAGAGCCGTGCCGACCATGGGCTTGCCGAAGAGATCGGGGTTGTTCTGATCGCCGCACTTAGCGGTCTTGTCGCCGAACTGGAGGCTCTTCTGGAAGGAAGCAAGGGTATTGAATCCGTTGTGAGAAACGAGAGCTTTTGCCGTGCATTTGCCTGCGGCAACAGGGCGTCCTTTGAACTGTTTCATTGTTACTTTGCCTCCTTTGTGATGATATCGAGAATCTCGGCGCTGGTGTAATAGCGCGAGGTGGTATATGTTCTGAGCTTGTTGGAGTTGGTGATGACGGGCATCTTACCTGCAAGCGGGTTGTTCATATACATCAGCGGGCATATGTAGCTGAGAACGACGCCGGTAGCCTTGAGCTTTGCAGCGTTGGGCGTTGCGTTGAACTTCTCAACAACAGCCGGAGCGGCGGTGAAGACGGTCGGGATGGAGACCTTGCTTCTGCCGTTCTTCTTGAGCGACTCGCAGACATTCTCGGTCCACTCAACGAGCTGATCGTAGGAGAGGTGAGGACATCCGACGAAGCAGAGCTTCGGAGTTGCGTTCTTGTCTTTCCACATGACGGGATAATTGTTCTTGACTCTGTCGAGCTCGGCGTCGTCAATGACATAAACCTTTGCGCCCTCGGCGATAAGGCTCTCGCCCTGCTCAACCGCTTCGGGAGTCAGCTTGTCGATGTGATAGAGACCGACAGCTCCGTTGGAAGCGGTAGCCGCGCCGAAATCCTTGAGGTATGCTTTTGCATCGCCGTCAAGCTCGGTGCCGATCCACTTATCAAGACCCTTGACATAGGGGACATCTTCCATGACCTTCATGCCGATAGCGGAGCCGAGAATCTGAGCCTCGGGCTTCTTGGTGGTTTTGACTTCGACTATCCATGTAGCCTTTCTGCCCTCGTCGGTGACAAGTCCGAAATAGGGGACGCGGCCGACGATGGAGCCGAAGAGCTCGATTATGCCGGAGTTTCTGTTGCAGCGTGCGCCGAGAACGGAGTTTGCATAGACAACAGCCGAGGACTCAGCCCATGAGAGAACATCGCCCTTCTTGGGAGTGTTGCCGACTTCGTCCATGTAGCAGGTGCAGGTGTAGGACTTGCTGTCGATAAGACCGAGCTTTGCAAGCTGCGCATCGTAGCTGTCCTGCATATTGTACATGAACTTCTTGAAAACGATGTTCTTCAGGAAGCTCGAAGGTACATTGGGATCGAGGGGCTTGGGGTCAACGGAGAACTTCTGGCTCGAAAGAGCGCCGCCCGCGATAAGCTGATCCATAAGATCATAGACAGGCTGCATGACTCCGAGACCGAAGCTTGTAACAAGGTGACCCATCTTGCTTGTGACAGGCACCATCTTGGTGGCGCCGAAAGCGTCACCGTACATGACAAGGGTCTTCATGACCTTCGCCATGGTTTCGCCTTTACCGCCGTTGAGGATTTCTTCCTCTTCGGGAGTAAGGTGCATTTTGTAATTCATGTATATCCACCTTTCAATAAATTTTTCAGCGGAAGCGCTCGCTCGCCGCATATGTAACAAATAAATTCTATCACAAATCGCAAATAAAATGATTGGCAATTTAGAAAAATAAACAATTAATAAATAAAAAAATATCGAATTTTTGTATTTGCTTGTCCGCATATGCGGCAAATAAATATTTCTTGCAAAATCCTATGCTTTGTGATACTATTTTAGCCCGCATCAATCGGAGGAGGGAACATGGATGATAGGACTCAGGCGCGGAGATGTCAGGCTTTTTGAGCATAATAAAGAGTGGAAAATCGAAGGCGAGAGAACGGTAAACGAACTTCGTAAAATACTCGGATCGGATGCTGTTGATATTCAGCATGTCGGCAGCACATCTATAAAGAGCATAAAGGCAAAGCCGATAATAGATATTGCAGTCGGCACAGACGATTTCAATCGCATTTTAGCTCATGAAGCCGAATTGCTGAAAGCAGGCTATCATTACCGTCCCAACCACGATATGGGCGGTGCACAGCTGCTTTTTGCCTGCGGCAGTTACTATGAGGGCGGCGATATGCAGACGCACTTTATCCATGTTGTGAAATATAACAGCATGGAGTGGCGGAATTATATAAACTTTCGCGACTATCTGAACACTTATCCAGAGATAGCGAGGCAGTATGAGAATGTGAAAACAAGGCTTGTTGAAAAGCTCGGGAGTATGGGGAGCAGAAACGATTATGTTGACGGCAAGGCTGAGTTTATAAGCTATACTCTCCGCAAGGTAGTGCCGATATAATCAAATCCGAGCTCGTCGGCACGTTTTGCCTCTTCGTAGTTCGAGCAGTCCGCCATTATCTCAACTTCGGGCGCATTCTCGCGAATGTATTTTATAAGATCTTCAAGCTTCTCACCGTTCGGGCGCACACGCTTTGTTGCATCGAGCGCAATAACGCTGCACTTCGTTGTCAGCAGGGCTCTGACCTCTTTCAGCGTCGGGGTTATGTAAACTTCGGAGTCCGGATATTCGGCTTTGATTATGCCGATTACGGGCACATCGACCTCTGCCGTTATCTCATTTATGTCCTCAACATAGTTCGCTCTTATTCCAGCCGCGCCGCCGAGTACAGCTGCGCGCGCAAAATGTCCCATCATGTGCAGCCCGTAGAGTGGCTCGCCCTTGACAGCCTGGCATGAGACTATAAGACCGTGTTTTTTTAAGTTTGCCATAGTTATCACTCTCCACAGATATTTTCGCCTTTCGCGGCAAAAAAGTCAAGGGGATAGTGGATTTTATCATCAAAAAACGAACCCTCCGTTTGGAGGGTTCGCGTCGGTTTAATTTACCACTTGTTCTCGACATATTCGCAGAATGCATACATGTCTTTAATTTCAAGCTTTGTGCCGTCGTCGAGAACAGCCGTACCGTTCCACATGCCGTGAACCTGATGCGAATGCATGCGCAGGAGATTGAGGGCGTTCGTGTCGCAGTGGTGATCATAGAACGGAGTCATTACAAAATCAAATCTGCCGTCCTCGGAGACAAAGTGCCAGGGCTCCATATATTTGTCGGGCTTCGGGAAAGTTTCAACATCTATCGCGCCGAACTTGTGAGCCTTGCCGTCATAGAATATGCAGGTCTCGGTCGCGTTGCTCTCGTCGCCGATACCCCAGGTTATCTCAAAGCCGAAAATGTGCTTGTTGCCGTTCTCGTCGGTCAGATATGTAGAGCCGTTGCCCCAGTACCAAACGAGCTTGTAGGGGGTGTTGACGCGACCCCAGTCGAGGCAGCAGAAGGTGTCGTCCTTTGAGAATTTGTAGACCTTGTCGCCCCACTTATATGTGCCGCTGCAGGGCATGCAGTTCTGTTTTGTGGTCATGAAATAGCTCTTCGGGTCGTCTTTGAAGGGGAGAACCGTTGTGATGTTCTCGAGTCCATCCGGAATGTCCATTTCAAAATGGCACTCGACCTTGCCTGACTTGAAATAAATAGTGCGCTTATGCTCTTCGGTCAGGACATCGAATGTAGCCTTGCCGATTCCGTTGACCTCCATCTTGACATGGTTCGGAACATCGCCTTTGGGCGGGAGAACATATTTGTCTTTTCCGCCGAGAAAGAGCGCCGTGGGAGCGGTGAGAGTGCCGGCGGCGAGCTTCTTGTTCTTCTTCAGGTTTCTCAGATCGACCAGCGCCGCCGAAGCGTAGCCGCCGATAGAGATATTGGCAAAGCTTATCTGAATCATATATCTTCCGTCGGATATCTGATAGAAGTCCCATTCCTTGCGGCGCATGGTGGGTGTCGATTTCGTGCGATCATAGTCAAAAACCATGTGCCGCGCCCAGCCGGGTGAAAGCAGAGTTCCGTCGTCGGCAAGGAGCTTTGTCGGCTCGGTGTACTCCTTCTGCGCGCTCTTGACCTCACCCTTGAGCCAGCTCGGATAAGTCCTGGGTATCTCGCTCATTAAAAAATCCTCCTAAACATTAGTTGCATCAGCCCTCAGCTGTGCTGAATTTCAGTTAATTATAGCATATATACCAAAAATATACAACGATTTTTTAGTTTATTATTAAAAAATACGAGAAAAGGCTCCCGCAGGGGGAGCCTTTATAGTTTTTAGCCCATCTTTTCGAGAGCCGCCATATATTTCGGGTTCGTCGGGATGAACATATAGTTGAGGAACAGCACTTCATCTATCGAATTTGTCTTGACGAAACTCGCGAGGTTTACGTTTATCTGCCTCGGGTCAATGACATATACGGTCTTGTAGTTGTTGCAGAGCCACGGAACAAATGCGTTTGCATAGCTCTCTTTTATAACTACGATGCTGCGGTTGCCGGGCGCGTCGGTGGTTATCTTAGTCACGCCGTGGTCGCCGCCGAGGAAAGCGAGATACTTGTTCGATGACTTCACTTCCGTGTTTATGACCTTGACTTTGTAGCTGCTCTTGAGCGTCGGGTCGGAGTCAGAGGCGATCGCTTCTGTGTTGGTCTTCGGAATGAAATATTCAACGTAGTCCGGGTCTTTTTCAACCGCCGTGCTCTGCGTAGCTTTGTAAAGTGTGCCAAGGAACGGGGAGAGCTTACCGGTCCGGAGTGAATTTATTTCAACGGGCGTGAATCCTGCGGTATTTGCAAACGCACGGTATGCGTAATATGCGCCGCGTGCCGTCCAGTGATGATCCGTTCTGAAATACAGATATTCGTTCGTGTGGGCGGCTATTTCCGGATAGGCGTCAACGGGGGTTATGCCCTTGAGCTCGCCGTAGATATAGTTGATGCCCTGATACTGCGAATGCGATTTGCCGGAGTTGTATTTCTTCGGAGCGTAGAACTCTATCGAAGTCGGAGCCATGAGACTGTACACTTTGGTGTTTGGCATCTCGGCTTTGAGCTTGTTGAGAGTGGCGACATAGACATCCATCTTCTTGTAGACGTTTGTATATTGCTCCATAAGACGGTTGTCAAGAAGGATTATATACTGGTTGGAGTATACGGTTTCCTTTCCGGTTTCATCAACTTCGGCGGCATTTATCGGCTGAGTGGTCTCGGTGCTCTTTGCGGTTTCGGAGGGTGTCGTGGCCTGCTCGCCTGTTGTTTCAGCATTGCTTTCGTCCTCATGTGAGAGCGCCTCGCCGTCGCCGATTCCTCCGTTGTTCTTTATGACCGTCGCGCCGTCGCCGATCTTCAGGAACGAATAGAATGATTTTATCTTGTTGCTTATTTTGACGAGCCCGTTTCTGCCGGGGAACTGGTCATTGTAGTATTCTTCAAACTTTGAAGCGAAGTCGCCGGAGAAATATGAGCTGGCGGAAAAAGATGGCTTCTGTGCGAGATTTCTGTTCTCCATTTCAGAGACCTTTTCGTCTTTGTCGAAGAAGCTGTAAAATCCGACAACGGTGAAAACCGCTAAAACAACGCTGAATGAGACGGCGGTAAGAATTTTTTGGATTTTTTTCATTTTATCTCAGCGCCTCCTCAGAATCTGAAATACAGGAACGGGTTATATGTCGAGCCCGCCAGCGATGCCACGCAGAGCACGAGCATGGCGACATTGAAAACGGTGTTGAATATCGGCTCTGTAACCGGTGCGCGCTGCTTGAGCTTCGCGATGCCCACTTTGACGAGCTTTGCAACGGGCGCGCAGGCGATAGTTGCGATGATAATAAACGGAATGTTGTTGATTATCATCGCGTTCATGACCGGGTCGGTGAACGCATTGCCCGATGCGCCGAACGCCACGGAGAACGCCGATTTCATCGCCGAGAAATCCTCGAAGTAGAATATCATCCAGCCGACGAGCACGACAAACATCGAATACACCCAGCGGATGATTTTCGGGATTTTATCAATGAACTTTTTGAACACAAACTTTTCAAGGCACAGGAACACGAAATAGTAAAGACCCCATATTACGAAGTTCCAGCTCGCGCCGTGCCAGAGTCCCGTGAGACCCCAGACGATGAAAAGATTGAGTATCTGACGCGGCAGGCTGACTCTGTTTCCGCCGAGGGGGATATAGACATAATCTCTGAAGAAAGAGCTCAGCGTGATATGCCATCTGCGCCAGAAATCGGTTATCGAAGTTGAGATATATGGATACTTGAAGTTTTCGGGATAATCAAAGCCGAACATGCGACCGAGTCCGATAGCCATGTCTGAGTATCCGGAGAAATCGAAGTAAATCTGGAAAGCATAGAACAGAACTCCGACCCACACGCTCATCACGGCTGCATTGTCAACATTGGCGAGCAGCGATTCGGCGAGAGAACCGGCATAGTTTGCTATGAGCACCTTTTTGCCGAGACCCGCCATGAATCTCGTCATGCCTTTTGCAAAGCCGTCTATCGTAACTGTCCTGCGGTCTATCTGCGTGTCGATGTCGGAATATCTGACGATCGGTCCCGCTATGAGCTGCGGGAAGAGCGAGACGAACATCAGGAAGTTTATGAAGGACTTCTGCGCCTTGACATCGCCTTTGTAAACATCGAGCGAATAGGACATCGTCTGGAATGTATAGAACGAAATGCCTATCGGCAAAGAAAATGTCGGAACATGGAGCGAGAGGCGGAATATGCCGTTGAGCGTTGAAACAAAGAATCCGCTGTATTTGAATGCCGCAAGCAGACCTAAATTGATAACAACCGAAAGTGCGATAAACAGTTTGGTTATCTTTTTGCCGCGGTATTTTTCTATTCCGAGCGAGACAGTATAATCAAGTATTGAGCTGAAAATCAGCAGGCATACCCAGACCGGCTCCCCCCATGAATAGAATATAAGTGATGCAATGACAAGAACAATATTTTTTACCTTGTCGTTCTTCACGATAAAATAGAAGAACAGAGTCACGGGAAAGAATATGAACAGAAACACGAGACTCGAAAAGACCACTTGACTTCCCCCTTTTTGCGTGTATGATAAACCTAATTATATTACATCTAATTATACACTCTTTAATTGGTAATTCAATTACAAAAGAGTTACAAAAAGCTTATTGCCATTGAAAGCTTTTGACGAAAAAAAGAGACACGGAACAAACCGTGTCTCTTGGAGCCGATTATGCAGTTAGAAATTTAAAACATATTGATGATAACCGGGATAAGAGCTTTTATAATTTTGATAACGATCTTGGCAATGACAGGAGCGACAACGCTCGTTATCTTCACAACATATCTTGCAACTTCAATCGCAATCTGGATTATAACATACCACTTGCCGAGATAGCGCTGTAGCATGTTTGTGTCCATGCCCTTGTAGTTGGGATCGACAGGAGTATAAGTCGTGTCGGTCTTGACTATCTTGCACTCGTCTATCTGCTTCTTGCTGTCAACGCCGTATGTCTTGAGTGTGAACGAATTCTTTGTGAACTCAATTGTCGAATAGCTCGGCTCTTCGGAGACATATTTAAAATCAAGCCACTCGTAATCGTAATCCTCGATACGGTTCTTGCCGGAAGCGGAGCTCGCGGTAAAGTATACGGTGCCGACGGGATCGACAACTGCTCCGTCCGCATTGTATTTCTGATCCTTGACGGGCTTTGTGTCCTTCATGAAGAAGGAGCGGCCGTAAAGATGTTCATGACCGGTCAGGCAGACGTCTATCTCAAATCTGTCAATAAGCGCGCTGTATATAGCCGCAAGCAGCTTGTTGTCGCCATCTGCGGCGTGGTGTCCCGTTCCGTAGATATCGTGATGCATAACGGCTACGCGCCATGTGGCATCGGGATTCTTGGCGATAGCGTCAAGGGTGAACTGATACTGGTCATAAACATTGAAAATCTGGGTGTTATAGACGATGAAAAGCACATCGCCGTAACGGAACCAGTAGTTCTCGTCAACGTTTGCGGGTGTCGTGCCGCGGTATTCGTTGGGGTTGTTGACATAGAGAGGATATGTTTCGCCTTTGCGGTCGTGATTGCCGACCGTCGTAGCCATGGCATATGATCTGAGAGCCGCAGGGGAGAGCGTGCCCGCCCATTCGTTGGCTCTGTCTCCGTGCTGAGTCTGATCGCCCGCGGAAACTATAAAACTGATATCATCGTTCTGGTCGAGCGCAGTACCGAGAGTTTTCTGCCACACATAGGCTTCCTCGCGTCCGTCTTCAACGTCGCTGCTGACCTGGATATCGCTGATATAGAGGAGCTTAAATTTCTCGGTGGAGAGAGTTCTGTACATAACGGGACTGCTGAACTTTCCGTTGCTGCCGTAAGTGTAGTAGTAAACGGTGTTCGGCTCAAGTCCGGTTGCGGTCACTTTGTATACGCTCTGACCCGTGTAGCTGTCGGTCGATGCTTTGCCGACAAACTCTTTGAACGAGGTCATGTCGGCGCTTTTGCCGATGCGGACAACGCCGCTTTTAGCCGTGTCGTCGGAGTGCCAGCAGAAGTTGAGCTGAGTCGCGTCCGCGCCCGGGGTGAGTGCGATGAGTGTGTTGTCGTTTCGTACAGTTTCCCAGTAGCTGTTCCATTCGGGCTGAGTGAGCACATTGCTTCCGTCTGCCGAGGTGCCGATGGCAAGGCACGAGGCGAGCATGAGCAGTGCGAGCAGAATGGACAGCGTCCGTTTTGCTGCTTTCATTGGAATTCTCCTTTTCATATTTTTTGAGCGGGAGTATTATAGCACATTTTGCTCTATTTTGGTAGATTTTTTTAATATATTATCTATTTTTTTTATAAAAACTATGGAAATATTTATAAAGTGATGATATAATCTATCGCGGATTTTTAATAATGAAGAGGAATACAGATGAAAGTTATTGTTTTGAACTCGGCGGCACAGGTTGGCGAGGAAGTTGGAAAAATTTTCTGCGATGAGGTCAATGCAAAGCATAATGCGGTTCTCGGACTTGCAACCGGAGCATCCCCGATACCTACATATGAGTATATGACCGAGCAGTATCGCAGCGGCAAGGTGAGCTTCAAAGATGTCAGGACCTTCAACCTCGACGAATACTGCGATCTGCCGAAGAATCACCCCAACAGCTTCTATTCGTTTATGGAAGAGAACCTTTTCTCGAAGGTCGATATAAAGCCCGAAAATGTCAATTTCCTTGACGGAAACGTTGAACCCGTTGCCGAGAGCGCACGCTATGCGCAGGCTATAAAGAACGCCGGCGGAATAGATATCCAGCTTCTCGGAATCGGCAGAAACGGTCATATCGGCTTCAATGAGCCGGCTGATGAGTTCACTGACGAGGCATTCAAAGTCAAGCTTACCGATAGCACGATAGCTGCAAATTCGCAGTATTTTACTGATATTGCCATGCCGCACTATGCCATAACAATGGGCATCGGCTCGATAATGAGAGCGAAAAAAATAGTGCTCATCGCGACAGGCGAAAGCAAGGCAGAGGCGATAAAGGCGACTGTCGAGGGCGAAGTTACTCCGCATTGCCCGGCGTCGATACTTCAGCAGCATGACGATGTGACGATATTCCTTGACGAAGCGGCGGCAAGCCTGCTGAAAAAATAAAAATTGAGATAAACAGACCTCCGATACACCGAAGTGCGTCGGAGGTCATTTTTTAATACAGAGCTATTTTGTTGATTTCGGACGTGTCTAGGGATGAGACCATCAGTATGCGTACAGCGTCGGTTTCAAGCCCGTGAAGCTTCATTATTTTTTTAGTGCCTATTGTTGTGCCCTCAAAGCTGTTGAACCAGATTTTGTCCTCATTTCTGTGCTGGACAATGAAGTTTTCAACGCGCTGACCCTCGGCAATGTTTTCGCTCAGCTCAAGGAAATTGAGCTTCATTCTCTCGCCGAGTTCAATGGTTATAACACGCTGTGTTTCGCTACCGTTGTACGGTTCAATAGTGATCTCTTTGCCCTCGGCAAGATTTGTCCTGAAGCTGTTTTTTTATAAGTTCACCGAGCTCGTTCAGCCGCTTGACATCGTTATCATTAAGTCTGAGCTGATTTGCGTCCGGCTTTACATGCGCCGCCTGCTTAATGAAGTCCTTCATATCTCGTTCTCCTTTTGTCGGTTATCTGGACGTTTTTAGTTTATCGGCTCAGACTGCTGTTGCCAATATGAGTTTTGCTCACCTTTTACTTTTCGTGAGTCTATTTCTTGCCGGATTTTTTGAATATCAGCAGTGAGATTGATATCACCGTCGCAATTATAACCGTTATGCCGACTGCGGTGACACCCTGCTTCACTCTCGCGGCGTTTCTCATGTTTTCGCCGCTCGGCAGAGTATAAGTCTCTATTTCATCAACATCATCAGCTAAATATTCTTCATCGGTATCTTGAGATTTAGAGGATCGGTTGGTTTTGGAAGAACTTGATTTATTTGTCTTTGATTTTGTGCTCGACTTAGATGATGAGCTTTTGCTCTTTTTCTTCGTTGTGCTCTCTTTTTTCGTTGTCGATTTGGTCGAACTTGATTTCTTTGTGGTTTTTGTGGTGTCTCTGTCATCGGAATCCGAATTTCCGGACTGGTTGTTCTGCTCCGCGGCAGTCTCAGGCGGGGCGATATATGTGTCTATTTCAAACATCTTTGACGGAACGCCTTTGTCGTCGGTGACTTTGACATAAATTTCCGGGTCGCCGCCGAATGAATATTTCCTGTCTATGAGTGCCTCGCAGGTTATCCCGCCTCCGGCAAACGATGCGGAGGATTTGACGCTGAACAGCTGCTCGTCGTATTCTGCCTTGCCCGTAATGCTGATTTTTATCGGGTCTTTGCCGTCAATATATATTTCATAAACAACTGGGCTCTCTTTTGTCAGATCAGCATATGAGATATCGCCGTTTATCGCAACATAGAGCGAGCCTTTTTCGGTTTTGGTGTAATATGTAGCGAGCGCGCAAATGCCGTTGCCGCCGTTCTCATTTTCGCACTGTATCTGCACATTGGTGCCGCGCACTTCATCGGGCGAGACGGAACCGTCTATCGACACCCCAAACGCCTGTATTGCAAGAACAAATGTAAAAATTATTGCTGTTGCCGCTGTGCAAAAACGCCTTATAAATCCCATTATCTTTTCCACGCTTAGATCACCGCTTATGCTTTAAAGTACTAATACCGAAAATATCACTTTTTTCATTCATGTGCAATAGCAAAAGTCGAATTTTGTAAAATCAGCACAAAACAATTTGTAAATATTGCACAATGAAAACAATATGTTTGCGCAAGCAGACATAAAAAATCGGCCGCATCGCAACCCGAACAGGTTAAGATACAGCCGAGATAATTTCAATTTTTTCAAATTTTCATCTTTTTCATTGCGACCGAAAGAGCCTTGCACAGCGCAGTTCCGAGAACGGCGCAGACGCCGGCTTCAATGAGTCCGTTGACTCCGACGAATGCAGCGGCAAAAGCCATAACATTTGTTGAGCCGAACTGCTCCTTGAGCTGAATGATTATCGGTGCGTTGTTGAACAGCAGAAGCAGTGTGCCAGTGAACAGAATCGTGTTGAGCAGGGGACCTGCGATGCTTGCAACAAGATACTGCACAAAGCTTGTCTTATCTTTCGACGATATCGCTTTGAAAATAACTGCCGTCAGCCAGCCCATGAGAACTCTGGGCACGATGCAGACGATCGCAGTGCGCAGGGGACTGACACTGAAAAGCGCAACGCCGAAAGTGCTCATTCCGAAGCACTGGATGAAGCTCGTTATTCCGAATACCGCGCCGAGAAACAGTCCGCCGACAGGGCCGAGCAGAACGGCTCCGATAATGACCGGAATCGTTATGAATGTTATCTCGATTGCACCTGCTTTGAGATAACCGAGCGGTGTGAATGCCATGACGATTATCAAAGCGGTGAGCAGTGCGGTGAGCACGAGACGCACGAGTTTTTGCCGCGATGCGGCAGCTGATGTTTTTGACATGATGTTTTCCTCCTTGCTGTTGCTCCGTCGGGATGCAGCGCAATTTTTTGAGTCTATATCAAAAGCATTGCTTTTAATATGCAATTTTATTATTTTCTGTTCTTTTCGTATATTATACGAAGTCCCTTGAGTATGAGCTCGGGGTCGTATGTCATCTTGTGGTTGCAGCTCTTGATTATCTCGCCCGAAAGTCCGCCCGTTGCAACAAACGATTTAACTTTGCGTCCGAGCTCCTGCTCCATTCTGTCGCAGAGCCCGTCGAGCATGGCGGCGGTGCCGAAAACAACACCGGACTGCATGCAGTCGATTGAATTTGTGCCGATGGCTTTCTTTGGGGTCGAAAGGCTTATCGCGGGAAGCTGAGATGTTTTGGCGGATAGTGCTTCAAGCGAAATCCCGACTCCGGGGGCGATGGCGCAGCCGCAGAAAGAGCCGCTCTCGTCGATAACATTGATTTTTGTTGCAGTTCCGAGGTCGATAACAAAGCACGGCAGCTCGTAGAGATTCGCCGCCGCAACAGAAGCGGCAACAAGATCCGCGCCCGCCTGCGACGGGTCGTCGGCAAGAATGTTTATTCCTGTCTTGACTCCGGGACCAAGAACAATGGGCTCGCTGCCTGTTATGCGCTTTGCGGCGTGCGATATAGCACCCGTTAGCTCCGGTACAACGGAGCTTATCGCGCATCCGGTAAACTCGTCAAAACCGTAGCCGTAGAGATCGAAAATGCTCTTGAGTTCAATGGCATACTGATCTTCAGTGCGCGAACGGTCGGTGGCGAGTCTCGAAACGAACTTCAGCTCTTCGCCGCTGTATGCGCCGATTGTTAAATTGGTGTTGCCGATGTCGATAGTCAGAAGCAATCCGATCACCTCGTGAAAAGCGTTGTTTTAACCGATTTGATTATACACTATAACGCGGGAAAAAGCAAACTTATAATAAATTTCACTGTTTATTTTCGCGGCGCATTATGGTATAATTGTCCGCAGAAAGGAATGAGACCCGTTATGCTGTGTAATTTGTGCCCGCGACACTGCGGAGTTGACCGCGATGTTTCGCAGGGATATTGCATGAGCCCGAATATAATAAAGCTCGCGCGGGCGGCGCTGCATTTTTGGGAGGAGCCGTGCATCAGCGGCACAAAAGGCTCAGGCACAGTGTTCTTCTGCGGGTGCACTCTCAGGTGCGTGTATTGCCAGAACAGCGAGATAAGCGGCGGGGGAGCGGGCATCTCTATGAGCGACGAAGATGTTATGCGCACTTTTGACAGGCTCATTGAAAAGGGCGCGCATAATCTCAATCTCGTTACCCCTACTCATTATGCGGATTCCGTGGCGCGGATACTCGAAAAATATCATTCGCCTGTGCCTATTGTGTATAACTGCGGCGGATATGAATCTGTGGAAACGCTCAAAATGCTCGAGGGTCTTGTTGATATATATCTGCCCGATTTCAAATATGCCGACTCGGCTCTTGCGGCTGAATATTCTCACGCGCCGGATTATTTCGAGCGTGCGTCCGAGGCGATCAAAGAGATGGACAGGCAGGTCGGAGTGCTTAAACTCGACTCCGACGGCATAGCCGAACGCGGCCTTATCATACGCCACCTTGTGCTCCCGGGAGCCGTTTCAAACACGAAGAAAGTGCTTCGCTGGATAAAGGAAAATCTGCCGGAGGGAACGGTAGTCAGCCTGATGAGTCAGTATACGCCCTGCGCCAAGGCCGCCGAGCATCCGCCTCTTGACAGGCGCATTTCCAAGTACGAATATGAAATAGCGCTCGATGCAATGATTGACCTCGGCTTTGACAACGGTTATGTGCAGAGCCGCCGTTCGGCGCAGAAAGATTTTATTCCGGATTTTCAGTCCCACGAGGGACTCTTATAAATATTGTTGACCGAAAGGGAGTTTTGATATGACAGGTTTTATCGGAGCGGGCAATATGGCAAATGCCATTATAAAAGGCATGGTGTCGTCCGGTGCGGCGGAGGGAAAAGATATAGCAGTCTATGATATCCACCCAGAAAAGCGCGAAAAGGCGGCTGCGGATTACGGAGTAAATGCGGTGTCAAGCCTTGAAGAACTTGTGAGCGGGTGCAGCGAGATAGTTGTTGCAATCAAGCCTTACGGTTTTGAAAAGCTGCTCGGCGGACTTGATGCTCAACTCAAATATCACGACCCGCTTATAATTTCCATAGCTGCCGGCAAGACCATTGATACTATTTCATCATATCTCAGCTATGAACCCGCACTCGTGCGCGTTATGCCGAATATAAACGCCACGATAGGCGCATCCATGAGCGCATACTGTGCGAACGGACGAGTCAGCGCGGAGCAGAAAGCATTTGTTGCAAAGCTTTGTTCATCCATCGGTGAAGCGGTCGAACTCGACGAAAAATTCTTCTCGGCCTTCGGCGTTATCGGCGGCGCAGCTCCCGCATTTGCATATATGTTCATCGACGAGCTTGCGCGCGGCGGAGTAAAAATAGGCATGAACAAACAGGTCGCGCTGAAAGTTGCGGCTCAGACCGTGCTCGGCAGCGCGAAGATGATAGCGGAGAGCGGGGAGCACCCCTATGCTCTTGTGGATAAAGTCTGCTCGCCCGGCGGAACCACTATCGAGGGCGTTGCGGCGCTCAATGAAAACGGATTTGCAAACGCCGTTATGCAGGCTGTGACGGCAACATACGAAAAGGATCTGAAACTTTCCGGCAAATAAAATGCGGAGAGGATGAATATATCAATAATTATACGGAGGTATAAACAATGGCATTACCGGTAGCACTTCAGCTCTACAGCGTCAGAGACGAGCTTGAAGCAGATTTTGAGGGCACTATAGCAAAGGTCAAGGAGTTTGGCTATGACGGAGTCGAATTCGCGGGACTTTACGGCAAAAGCGCTGAGCAGGTCAAGAAGATACTTGCCGACGCAGGGCTCACTCCCGTTTCGGCTCATGTTCCGCTCGACGAACTGCTCTCAGATACACAGGCGGTCGTCGCAACCTATAAGAAGATAGGCTGCAAATATATTGCCGTGCCTTATCTTCCCGAGGACAGACGCCCCGGAACAGAGGGCTTTGACCGCACGATAGAGGACATAAAGAAGATTGCCGATGTCTGCAATGAGCAGGGCATTCAGCTTCTCTATCATAACCATGATTTCGAGTTCAAAAAGCTTGACGGCAAATACGCGCTCGATATTCTTTATTCCGATGTCACCGCTGACAGACTCCAAACCGAGATCGATACCTGCTGGGTCGGCGTCGCAGGCGAAGATCCCGCATCGTATGTTCTCAAATACAGCGGCAGAGCACCCGTTGTCCACCTCAAGGATTACTATATGCAGGGCAAGGAGAAGCCGAAGAAGCTCTATGAACTTATCGGCATAGAAGATGACGGCGAGAGCGCATCAGAAGAGGCGTTCGGATTCAGACCTGTCGGCTACGGTGTTCAGAATATGCCCGCTATACTTGATGCATCCGTAAAAGCAGGCGCGGAGTGGGTAGTTGTCGAGCAGGACAGACCCGCACCCGGAGACACTCCCATTAACTCAGTAAAGCTCAGCCGCGAGTACCTCAAAACACTCGGCTGGTAAAATAATCAAAAGAAAGAAGGTAACGGAACATGAGCACCAATAAGTGCTGGTATAAAGAGATGGCAGTATACCAGATTTGGCCGCGAAGCTTCTGCGAGATCGGAAG
>OBKU01000212.1_pt1 | contig 44331 bp, 68 predicted proteins | sample 1519721 | NCBI WGS metagenome assembly OBKU01 (sample SAMN00265066, study PRJEB22529) | human gut metagenome | reverse complement strand
ATGCAAGGGTCTCCGGCAATGCAAGGGTCTCCGGCGATGTATGGGTCTACGGCGATGCAGAGGTCTCCGGCGATGCAGAGGTCTACGGCAATGCAAGGGTCTCCGGCGATGCAAGGGTCTACGGCGATGCAGACTATACAACCATTCATGGTTTCGGCACTCAGTTCCGTACAACTACATTCTTTCAGTGCGAAGATAAGCAGATCAGAGTATCTTGCGGTTGTTTCTTAGGAACAATTCCAGAGTTCCGCGAACAGGTAAAAAATACCAGAGAGGGCAAAATTGCGGAAGAGTACCTTATGATTGCCGACCTGATGGAAAAGCATTTTGTAAAAGAAAAAGAAAGTGGTGAATAATTATGACCCCAGAAGAAGTAAACCTTTACGTCAAAGAAAATGCAGAAGTTCATCAGTTCGCTGCAGAGGTTGCAAGAATCATATCAGGCATTCCACAGATGCCGGAATTCTCGTCAGAAATTCTGACCGTAGCCGACGCGAGCCAATTGATCGGACTTCCTGTAACAGCAATCCGGGCAGGGATTGTGTACGGATGGTTGCCAATTGGAGTGGCTGTGCAGAATAACAAGCCAGCAAAAAGCCTTTCCGGTGGACGAATTACATACATCATAAGCCCTAGGAAAGTCTATGAAGTGACTGGACATGTCTGGAAAGGTAAGGCTGCTCTTAATAAGTGAGTGCCCCGGAGGGAGATTGGGCCTCCGCCCCGGAGCTTTGCACCACTAAAACACCTTAGTGGATAGATACATTATAGTTCTCTATCTGCTAATTGTAAAGACAAATAAGAAAAAATAAGGAGAAATTAGCACGATATGAGTGAAATTAGAAACGAAAATCAGCCAACATGGACTGACATCGAAGTAGTACTTGCGACTGAAATTGTCGAAGAAAGTAAGAAAAAGTCAAAAAGATGGTTCACTGCATGGATTGTGACAGTCGCCGCACTGGTAGCGAGCAACCTTGCGTGGATTCTGGGAGAAATGAAATGAAAGAATATATGCTAATTGCTGTTTGTATGCTTGCCGGGAAATATGTAGATATACCTATCTGGCTGAACATCTTTTTCGGTATCTCGGCAGCATGGGCAGTGCGCCAGATGAAAGCAGACTGGTAGCAGGAAATAAGGAGGATAAGAAGATGTTCGAGAAAGAGATTGATGAAATTTACGAACTCTGCAAAAGAGTCGCGAACGAAGTTCCAGCAGCAAGTGTCACATTCCACTATTCATTTTATGGCATGAGCGCATGCGGACTTAGAAGGAAGGAAGATATTAATCTTCCCGAAGACAAATTTAAATGGGATTTGTATCAGAATGTATCTTTTAATCCGTTTTATGAAAAAGAAAGTCGTGAAAGTCTCAAAATAATCAAGGCTTTCTTATTGGAGCTTCTGATAGATGGGAGGTGTCCGTTAAATGCTGAATCAGATGGAGTTGAAACTCCTGCCGACAATGGAACTGATAACGACAGTGAACGAACTTTTAGAGGAACTGAACAGGCGGAAAGCATACATTCTTGACTGGGAGAACCCCGACATGTATCTGAATCATCTTGAGTATCATTGTGTTGGCGGGATCTTTTCAAACGGCGAGCAGAATCCGGCGAGAGGAGATGGCTCTGACAATGTTTACTGTTTCTTTAGTGAGGTGGGAAAAGATGCAGGAGAGAATTAATGAAATCCTTGCCCTGATAGACGAGCAGCTTTCCCTTGTAGCTGATAACTACATTGAAAGTTCGTACAAGGCAAGAACGTTGGCGAGCTACGTACAGGCTTTAAATGGGCTTTTAACGGCTCAGAAATCATATAAGGAGGAAAGTATCGGTGAGTGAATTTGAAATCCGCATTCCAGCAAGAAAGAAGCAGCCGGCAACTGATAAAGATAACCCGGTTGTGAAAGTATCAACAGTTGCATATAACGCACTGGTCGAAATCTATAATGAATCAACCTTATCAATGAAAGATATTGCAAGTTTACTGATTATTGAGGGCAGTAAGCATGTGGTTTATGACAAGGAGGAATAACAGTGGGAAATCTTGAATTATATAACCATGTCAGAGAAGTTCCGAAAGATGCTCAGAAGCCGATTATGGCAGGACGTTTAAAAGGTTTTACAGATATTAACCCTATGTGGCGAATTAAATGTCTGACAGAGCAGTTCGGGCCTTGTGGAATCGGATGGTATTACAAGACTGTTGATAAATGGACGGAAACCATAAATGATGAGACATGCGCTTTTGTGATGATCGAACTATATGTTTTTTACGAAAGCAAATGGTCGCAGCCGATTTCTGGAACTGGAGGAAGTAAACTAGCAACAAAAGAAAGAAGCGGAATTTACGTGTCTGACGAATGTTATAAGATGGCCACAACGGATGCGTTGTCAGTAGCTTGCAAAAATCTCGGCATTGGAGCAGATATCTACTGGAAAGAAAGCAAGACTAAATATGATTGCTCGAGTAACAGTGAGAATTCGTCTGGTAAAAAAACGGAACCGTCAAAAGAAACCGAGATGATTAGTTCCGAAACTACTATGTCAATTAAAAATATTATTGACAAATACCCGGAAGCTAAGCTTGCAGACCAGATCAAGGCGCGATTTAAAGTAAACGACATTAAGTCTCTTACAAAGGAAAAAGGGCAAAAATGCCTGAAGATGTTAACTGACTATGATAAACAGCATACAGAAAAGGAGTAACAGCATGAATAAAGTAATTCTTACAGGAAGATTTACACGTGATCCAGAAATCAAGTACACCAATGATGGAACATCTATTGCAAGGTTTTCTATCGCGGTAAACAGAAGATTTGCGAAAGAGGGTTCTGATCAGAAAGCAGATTTTTTGAATTGTATCGCTTTCGGAAAGTCGGCAGAATTTATCGAGAAATATTTTTCTAAAGGAATGAAAGCAGACTTATCTGGAAGAATCCAGACCGGCAGCTACACCAATCGTGATGGACAGAAGGTATACACAACAGATATTGTTGTGGAAGAAATTGAGTTTGGTGAAAGCAAAGGTGCTAACCAGAGCCAGCAGAAGTCGGAAGTACCGCATCCAGAAACAGACCCGGATGGTTTTATGAGCATTCCAGATGGAATTGACGAGGAGTTGCCGTTCGCATGATACAAATTGACAGTAGGGAACATCAGAAAGTTATTGATGGCATTAAAAAAACATTTGATACAGCAGGAGAAAAATGGTTTGTGTCAAAGCTTTACGTCGGGGACTATATGAATTATGACAACCCTCGACTGGTTGTTGACAGAAAGCAAAATCTTTCTGAATTATGTGGCAATGTATGCCAACAGCATGAAAGATTCCGTGCTGAGATCATCCGGGCAAATGAAGCAGGAATAAAACTCGTGTTCCTGTGTGAGCATGGAAAAGGGATTGAAAAACTGGATGATGTTCTCTGGTGGGAGAACCCACGGGCAAAGAAAAGAGTTAAAAAGAATGGCATCTGGGTAGAGCAGGAACAGAAAGTTATGCATGGAGATGTCTTACATAAGATTCTTTGCACGATGCAGCGCAAGTACGGTGTTGAATTTCTGTTTTGTGACAAGAAAGACACTGGCAAAAGAATTTTGGAGATTCTGTTAAATGGATAAAGAAACAATTAAACAACAGAATAACATGAGGGACGTTCTGAGCAGATATGGAATGGTTCCGAACAGAGCAGGATTTGTTCAGTGTCCATTTCACACCGGAGATCGTACTGCATCCATGAAAATCTACAAAGACAGATATTATTGCTTTGGCTGTGGTGCAACAGGTGACATATTCACATTCGTTCAGAACATGGATAATTGCGATTTTAAGACAGCTTTTACCATACTTGGGGGAACTTACCAGAAACCAAATTTCTCTTCCAGAATGGCAATATACCGCCACCAGAAACAGATGGAAATGCGGCAGAAGGAAGAACAGAAGAAAAAGGCCGAGTTGCAAGAATGCTTGTCTGATATAGATTTCTATCGGGCTATTCTTGACAGGGTGAAGCCATTGTCTGACGGATGGTGTGAAGTATGGAACAGGTTGCAACTTGCACTATATCATCATGGATTCATAACAGGACTGGAAGAAGGTGATTAGAAGTGGAAATGATAAGCAAGCTCACGAAGGATTCTATTCTGGACGAAGAAGTGTTTGACGAGATATTCAGCCAGGAAGACGAAATATACAAGGCACGTCTTACGCTGACTCTTCTGGACAGAGCCAAAGAGCTTGGCGTAAAGAAAAAATTTGAGGATTTGCTTAAAGCCTACACAAAAGTACAGAAACAGATGATCGAGAAAGAGAAGAGCAATAGGACGTTGTCTATGCTGGACCAGTGGACTAATTTCTCTGATTGTGAATATGACAGAATGAAATGCCTTAACTGGATAGCGGACGATGATGGAATTAGAATTTCAAACACAAATCCAGGATCGCCGGATATTATAGCCTGTTATCATCCTATTCTTCCAATAGAGCGGATGAAGAATCTGGAGACCGGAGAAGAACAGATAAAGCTAATCTATAAGAGGAATAACAAATGGTCCGAGGTTATTGTACCGAAAACCATGGTTGCATCATCTACTAAAATCGTTGGCTTGTCTGCACTTGGGATTTCAGTGACTTCTGAGAATGCGAAGTTTCTTGTACGGTATCTGTCAGACGTTGAGAATGCAAATGACGATTATATCAACATTCAGTATTCCTCCAGCAAAATCGGATGGATCAGGGATTATTTCTTACCTTATGACAAGGATATTGTATTCGATGGAGATATGAGGTTCCGGCAACTATATGAAAGTATCAGTGTAGGCGGCAGCAGAACAGAATGGTATGAGCATGTGAAGAAGGTTCGTGCTACTGGAAGGATAGAGCCAAAAATCATGCTGGCTGCAAGCTTCGCCAGTATTCTGATTAAGCTTGTCGGCGCACTTCCGTTCTTTGTAGACCTCTGGGGAGAAACTGAGGGTGGCAAGACTGTGACGCTTATGTTAGGAGCTTCCGTTTGGGCGAATCCAGGCGAATCACGATATATAGGAGACTTCAAGACAACAGATGTGGCTCTGGAAGCAAAGTCTGATATGCTTAACAATCTTCCGCTAATTCTGGATGATACCTCCAAGGTATCCGCTAAGATCAGAGATAACTTCGAGGGTATTGTGTACGATCTGTGTTCCGGCAAAGGAAAAAGTCGTTCTAACAAGGAGCTGGGTGTAAACCGGGAGAACCGCTGGCAGAACTGCATTCTGACCAATGGTGAGCGTCCGCTTGCCGGATACGTCAGCCAGGGCGGGGCAATTAACCGAATTATTGAGGTTGAGTGTTCTGAAAAGATATTTGACGATCCGCAGCTTACCGCAGATACCCTTAAAAAGAACTACGGATATGCAGGAATCGACTTTGTGAACGCAGTCAAGGAAATGTCTATTGATGATATAAAAGCCCTGCAAAAGCACTATCAGGGGCTTATACAGGACGATGACAAGATGCAGAAGCAGAGTATATCTATGAGTATCATTCTGGCAGCAGATAAAATCGCAACAGATCAGCTATTCCATGATGGTCAGTACATTGACATTGAGACAGCAAAGAGCCTCCTGACAGAGAAAGAAATAGTGTCTGAAAATGAACGTGCTTACTGGTTCGTGGTTGACAAGATCGCTATGAATGGAATTAAGTTCGATGATAACCCAGACATCAAAACGGAAAGATGGGGAATTATAGACAATGATCCGATAGAGAAAACGTCGACTGCGATAATCTATAGCGTAGCGTTTGATGACCTGTGCAAAATTGGAAAATTCTCCAGAAAGGCATTCTTGTCATGGGCTGTTAAGAAGGGACTTGTGGAAACTGACAGCAGGGGTTATCCGACCAAAGCGAAGAAGCTGGACGGAATCGTCACCAAATGTGTGTTCTTGAAAATTGTAGATGAAATTCCAAAAGGATTCGTGAATTGCAATGATGATTTTGAGATCGCGGACGATATTGTGTTTGATTGATAAACAATTCGTTCAAAAGGTAACCGGGTAACCTAAGTAACCTTTGATTCTATATATATATATATGAGTATTTATATGCACATATTGAGTATAAAGATTTCCCTATATGAGAAAGTCAGGGTTACTCGGTTACTCGGTTACCATGTAGTAAAATCAATGGTTTACACGAATTAGTACGGTTACATCTCGGTTACTGTGGGTTACTTATATTATACCTATTATATATAATATAAATAATTTTTAAAAATTAATAGAACGTATACAGTGTACAGTATATTGTATACAAAAAGGATGTGAGGAATTGAAAGTAGAAGCCAAGGATATTCCAATTATACAAAGGTTTATGACAGAATTCTGGAAAGTTATAAAGGAGTTCTATCAGGTGGAACTTACGGACGACTATTCTGAGCAGGTGTGTAATCGCTTAGACGAACTTGGAGAGTTGGCGGGCATATGTCCTGATCAGAATGATAAACAGTTCATTCTGGACTGCATATTAGCTTTAAATAATGCTTTAAGTTCTAAGCAGAGAGGATTGAGTAAGAATGTACAACACAAAGAATAGATACGAGCAGGGACAGGCTCTTAGGAAAGAAATCTATATGTATATCGTCAGTTATATCAAACTGGTTGGATATGCACCGTCGATTACGGAAATTTCTGAAAGGGTGGATGCCGGGAGAGCTACGGTCTGGAAACATATTAATCAGTTGATTGATGATGACCTGCTCAAGACGAACCACCCCAGTACCGACAGGGCATATACTCCGGTTGGGTACGGAATAAGAAAGATAAGTAAGGAGATAAAATGAAACTTTATGACATTGTTACAGCAGATGGTACATTCGTCGACAGTATGAGCAGAATAGAAATTTTAGAACGGTTCGGGATTTCTAAAGGCGTCTTTCAAATATATCTGGATAATGGCGACCTGTTAGAAGGGAAATATCAGATAAATGATTATGACTGTGACATAAAAGCAAGGAAATGTAAGGACAGGGAATTATTCTTACAGTTTGACATTCTGACTCAGAAAATAAGGAGGGCTGTTGGATGGCAAAACTAAAAAAGCGTGGAGGTTTAACACAATGAATAAAATGCGTGAATATGAACGGGGCAGGGAGGACGGGCTTGACCTTGCCAGACGAATTGTTCGGCAGGGCGGGATTGAAGCTCTTGAACAGGAATGCAAGTTCCGGGGTGTGACCGGGATACATACTTCTCTGGCAGTAAAAGACCTTGATAAAGCTTCAGAGAAAATAAAAGAGGTTATAGCGGATTCATTTGTAATATTGTCAATCGCTGTTCTGCATGATGATTTTGGTTTTGGCGAGAAACGCTGTCAGAGATTCAGAAATGGACTTGACCGGGCTGCCGATTATATCAATGACGGTCTGGCAGAATGGATTGATTATGTAGACGCTATTAAAGAAGAGTTAGGGATTGTATTAAAGAATCCCGGAGAGTAGAAAATGAAAGATTTAATCATAGATTGTTTTGCCGGTGGCGGTGGAGCATCCGATAAGTATTCACTGCGAATGCGGATTAGATTTTTGTCCGGGCACATGGGATTATGAAGAATTCGTAGAACAGTGGAATCGAAGAGTAAGTGATAAGGAGGACGCAAAATGAAATTATATTTCTACATTTTAGATAGCGACAGAGAATATAATCCAGAAACCAAAACATTAGGAGACTACGTTTTCGAGATCAGAGTTGAGGAATGCGAGGTAATTGAGAAACCAAAGACGTACAGAGCAGTAGCACAGTTTCCAGAAAGACTTTACATTGGATATGTAAAAAAAGAAGATATTGGAAAAATTTCTGGTTCTTCAACACCGTACATTGTGTTGGAAGAACCTAATTATCAGTTCGTAAAAGAAACATTCTTGGAAAAATACAATAATGATATTCGCAGATTTAAAAACATAATCGCTATGTACGAAAGTAAGATAGCTGCGATCGAGAATTATAAGGAGGACGCAAAATGTTAATCAGAAGTCAGAATAAAGAGATATTAGTTAATTTTAATGTATCAGCTGGTATCGAAATTGCAGAAGGGACTACAAAAACAGTTGTAACATCATATATCACTGGATGCAGTTATTTACTCGGAGAATATTCCACCAGAGAAAAAGCCATGAAAGTACTGGATATGATTCAGGAAGCCTATGTAAATGGACATATTGATTATCAGATACCAGAAGATAGTGAGGTGGTTGTATGATCACATTCATATTAGGATTTACCCTTGGAACCATATTCGGAGTGGCTGGTCTTGTATGTGTAGCGATCATGTACGACAAACACCACCCAGACGAATAGAAAGGAGCAATGGTATGCTGACAAGGGACAAGAAGCTGAAAGACTACGGCATTCCGGCAGAGGACATAGAAAAACTGAATACGATGCTGAAAGACTTTCCGGCAGAGTACGGATACCTGCTTACCAGTGCCGCCTTGTCAGCTTGCCCGAAAAAACACGGTGATAGCGGATGTGGTTATCGAGAATATCCTACACCGGAAAAGTTACAGAAAAATTAGTAGAGAAAAATATATTCCGATGAACCCAAAAGACTTCTACGGATACAGGCGCAAGACCGTCGCTGTACTGTATGAGAGAATGCGGTTATTGGGAGTGTGGGAGGAATAAAATATGCGGTTAATTGATGCAGATAAGTTGAAACATGTAATACATTGTGCATATTCTGATGATTTAGAGATTCTTGAAAAAATTGACGAACAGTCAACGGCTTTTGACGTAAATGAAATTGTAGAGCAATTAGAGAATTATTTATTTGAAAAATATTGCATAGAAGGAGATACAACAATTGATGAAATTATAAAAGGTGGCGGAATTAAATGAGCAGACTGATTGATGCAGACGATTTAATTGAATATATTAAAATCTGGGAAATTGGAAATAGTATTAGTTCCGACCAAAAAGAGTTTATTGACTGTATTAATAGACAACCAACAGTTTTTGATGTAGATGAAGTTGTTCAACGGTTGGAAATGTTAATCGAAAATAAAGTTTCAGAATCGGGTGACGATTGGTATACAGCTCAATGTCTGAATGAAGCAGTTGAAATTGTGAAAGGCGGTGGGAATTGAATGGGTAGATTAATAGATGCAGAAGAATTGAAAGAACGATTTTGTGAAGAAAACTGTGGCAAAAACAGATGTGTTGATCACATGGATAAATGTGCATGGATTTTATCAGTAGAAGAAAGTAAAACAGCTTTTGATGTGGACAAGGTTGTGGAGCAGTTGAAAACAAAAAAGGCAAGAACTGCTGCATTACAGAAAGCATCGGAGTATTTCGAGGGTGAAACTGATGCGTTTGAAGTTGCAATCAAAATCGTGAAGGATGGGGAGAGTTGAATGAGCAGTGCAAGTACAATATTCGGAACAAAAGCGTATGTATGTGCAAGATATTTTCTTAGGCCGGGAAAGTGCTTCAAATACATTGACCAGCACGGCGAGGACGTCACAGAACACGTTTATGAAGTCATGGCATTATATCCGTACTGTGTCCTGTTAAGAGATACCAGAAACGGGGTCAGGACTTGCCCGGGATACAACACGTTGAGTCTAATGCTGAGAGGAAGTGAAGTGAATGAGTAAATCAGTATTAGTAATAGATACACCAGAGAATTGCTATGATTGCCCGTTCGGAACTTCATACTGCGGCGAACTTGAATATGAGGGATACTGTGAATTAGCCGATTGTTTAGATTATGATGTAATTCTGATGACAGAAGAACATTATGATTACGAAAGCAAATCAAGACCTGATTGGTGTCCGCTTATGGACTTGCCAGAGAAAGACAATGGAAATTATCCGGCTAATACATTTGATGCAGGATTTGTGGAGGGTTGGAATCAGTGCATTGATGAGATTGCAGGAGGTGAAGTAGATGATTGATTTAGCGAATAAATGCGTATTAATCAGAACGTATGAAGAGTATGGAAATATTCTGAAAGTAGCAAAGAAACAGGGATATAGATGGTACGGCGGAAAAGAAGCGTATCCATATCCCTTTGAAGAGCAGCAGATCCCGGATATATTAAAGTTCTATGGCAATAAAGAACTAACAAGAAATGCCGACCTTGCACCGGGATATGAATTAGTAGAAGCATCAGACGTAATTGAAGATGAGAAGAAGATCAAAGATGCTATAAACCTTGTCAGAGCATTTGCTAAAAACCCAGACAGAACAGCATTGACGGACTCATTTATTGAGTCCTTGAAGCTACTTGCAGATACTGTAGAAAGTCAGATGGAAGAGGTGAAGTAGATGGAGAGATTAACACTTGAAAATGCCATCAATCGTTTTAGAAAATTAGCAGAACGTCATAGATGGAAGAGTGAAAACACAAAACTTGAAACGTCAGATGAAAATGCTAATGAAGTATATAAAAATACTTGCATCCTATATGCGAATCAGGAAGAACAGCTTGCGGAATGGCTAGAAGAGCTAAAATCTTACAAAGACTTAGAAGAGCAGGGCTTGCTTGTGAGGCTGCCGTGTAAGGTTGGAGACACGGTTTGGGTGGTAACATCGCCAATTAATGTGTTTGGTTATGATGAATATGATGGAGATGCGGAATATGAAGTATATGAATCTTTTTTATCAAGCGTATCTTATTATGCGTCTGGAGAACAATTCAGAATTTACGCAAAAGTAACGAATAGTTTTATTGTGGCATACTTTAGAGAATGTGATTTTGGAGAATCTATATTCCTCACCCGCGAAGATGCTGAGAAGAAGTTGGAGGAGATGAAGAAATGAATAGCAAACCTACACCAGACATAACGCCAAACCTTGCTATATCAGCATACCACGTACTACAGCAATATTGTACTGGACAGCCAGCGGATTGCAAAGGCTGCGGATTCTACGAACACTGTCCAGAATGTTTTCGAGGCATGCCATGTGACTGGAACTTAAATGAAGAAGGTGAAATAAATGAAACTGAGAAAGGCAACATTGAGTGATTACGGAGTACCACCGGACGATATACCGACATTACAAAGCCACTTGCGGAATCTTAACGAGAGCGACAAATACAATCTGTTACAGGTATCTATCAAATATGCACCCGGCATCGAATCGCAAATCTATGACAGCATTGTGAACAGCATCGGCTATCGAACGATGGAGAAGATCAGAACGGTTCCTGCAACGGAGAATGACTTTTATGGCTACAAACGCAAGGTCATGGCGGAATACTATCATCTGGCCAAATTGATTGGCAGACTTTAAAAAAACTTAAAAATTTATAAAAGTGGTAGAGAGCTATGTACGCCCTAGTATGGTATTATAGTATATATAACTATAACTATGCTAGGGCGTTTTAATTCAGAAAGGATATGATTGGATGTTAATAGGATGGCAAACGAGGAAAATTTAAAACCTTTTAAACCTGGTCGAAGCAGCGAGGAAGCAGCGAAAAACGGCCGAAAAGGCGGCATTGCTTCTGGTCAGTCTCGCCGTCAAAAGAAAACCCTTTCTGAATTAGCAAAAATGATAGCTGAGAACCCTGCTCCGACTGCTGCAAAGAAGAAACTCACAAAAATGGGAATATCTGATGAGGATGCAAATAACAATGCCTGTATTGTAGCTGCCGTATATAATAAAGCCATCAAAGGAAATATGCAGGCAGTGGACAAATGGGAACAGTTGGTAGCCGTATCAAAATCAGACGAAAGCAAATATGAGCTTCCTGCCAGAGTACTTGGTAAGGCATTCGTGGATATTAACCGGCAAATCAAGCCTAATATCGAATATGTATTCGAGGGTGGTCGAGGCGGTCTGAAATCTTCATTCGTAGCTTTTAAGATTGTTGAACTTATTAAGAACAATCCTCAGATGCACGCCTGCATTACAAGACAGGTGGCCGGTACTCTGAAAGATTCCGTATATGCTAACATGAAATGGGCTATCAACGAACTTGGACTGATGGAAGAATTTGAATGTAAGGTGTCGCCGCTTGAAATCAAATATATTAAGACGGGGCAGACAATATACTTCCGTGGTCTGGACGATGAAACCAAGCTGAAATCCATTAAGCCGGAATTTGGCTACATTGGAATCCTCTGGAAAGAGGAAAAAGATCAAATGAAGGGAGATGCTCAGGAACGTTCTGTTAATCAGTCAGTGCTTCGTGGTGGTGACGAGTCCTATGATTTTTCATCGTATAACCCACCAAAATCAAAGTCGAACTGGGTAAACAGGATTAAGCTCACGCCTAACCCGAAAAGAGTTATCCATCATTCGAGTTATCTGGAAGCCCCGGTGGAGTGGCTCGGACAGAAATTTATTGACGATGCAGCACATCTGAAAGAAATCAATCCGGAAGCCTATGAGCATGAATATCTGGGTGTCCCAAATGGTGACGGTGGAAACGTATTTGAATATCTGGAGATTAGAGATATTACAGACGAAGAGATCAGTCACATGGACAAAATATTTCAGGGGTGTGACTGGGGATTTTTCCCTGATCCGTATGCTTTTATTCGTTTGTATTACAATCATAACACTGAAAAGATATATCTCATTGATGAAATTTACGAAAATAAATGGAGTAATAGGAAATCAGCAGACGAGATTCTAAAAAGAAAATATGATGATTATGCTATTACTTGTGATTCTGCCGAACCTAAATCAATCAATGATTATAGAGATTTTGGACTCCCAGCAAGGGGCGCAATAAAAGGACCTGGGAGTGTGGAATATTCTATGAAATGGCTTCAGACAAGAACTATCGTTATTGACCCTAAAAGAACGCCTAATGCTTATAAAGAATTTTCTGGATATGAATACGAAAGAGATAAGGACGGAAATGTTATAAGTGGATATCCTGATGAAAACAATCATTTAATCGATGCCTGTAGATACGCAACAGAATCATTGTGGAGGAGAAGAGGGAATAATGCTTAAAAGAGGGTACAGTCTAAAATATAGACGAATATATAAAATCTGGCAGGGAATTCGTCAGAGATGCAATAACCCCAATGACAAAGATTATGAAGACTATGGCGGAAGAGGAATAAAGGTTTGCAAAGAATGGAATAAAAGTTCAGAAGTGTTTGTTCTATGGGCATTAGAAAATGGATATGCTGATAATTTGAGTATTGATAGAATAGACACAAATTCGGACTATTCGCCAGAAAATTGCAGATGGGCAACATGGACTCAGCAAGCAAGAAACAAAAGAATGGAAAAAATAAATTCAACTGGTGTTACTGGTGTTTCCATGGACAGAGGGAAATATAGAGCAATAATCTATGTGAATAATAAAAAAGTTGATCTAGGCAGGCATGACACGCTTGAAGAAGCAGCAGAAGCACGTAGGCAGGGTGAGATAAAATACTGGGGCGTGAGTGCATAATGGGACTTATAAAAACACTAAAAAGGTGGTTTAACATGATATTCAAAAAACAAGCCGAAGAGGACTTCAACATCCAGGCAGCAGAATTCCCGGAGATGGAATCACTGATTAACCGGTGTGCGAACATATACAGGGGCGTACCAGAGTGGCTAGATGATAAGAATAATATCAAGACGATCAATTTTGCGAAATCTGTCTGCTCAGAGACAGCTCGGCTCACAACACTGGCGATTGGCATTCAGATTGATGGTTCCGCAAGGGCTACGTGGTTGCAGGAGCAGATTGATAAAGTATATTTTCAAATCCGGCACTGGGTAGAGTACGGCTGTGCATACGGAACGGTATTCATTAAGCCAAACGGTGAGAGCCTTGACATATTTACTCCGGCAGATGTGATAATCGTAGGTTATGATAACCAAGAAATCAAGGGGATTATATTTAAAGATTCTTATACAGTTGGACGGAAATACTATACAAGGCTTGAATATCATAGATTTGTTGAAACTACCGTGGACGGTGTGACGACTTATCCGTACTATGTATCAAATAGAGCCTATGTATCAAAGTCTCCTCAGTCAATCGGCGACAGAATCGACCTTAAACAGACCAAATGGGCTGACCTTATGGCAGATACGCCGCCAATTCTCAAGGCAAACGGTGAGAAGCTGGACGGCCCTCTGTATGGAATTCTACGGACACCACAGGCAAATAACGTGGATATTAGTGCACCATTGGGCTTGCCAATATTCGCCGAAGCCATTGAAGAGTTAAAAGACCTCGACATTGCATACAGCCGTAATGCCGGAGAAATTTTTGATTCTCAGAAGATAGTTCTGGCAGATGATAGACTGCTGATGCCGAGCGGTACACCTGTAGCAGCTATGTCACCACAGGGCATGGAGAACAGACGAAAAGAAATGAACTTACCGCACTTTGTCAAGAATGTATTCGGACAGGACGAGAAAGAGTTTTATCAAGAAATCAATCCGCAGCTCAACACAGATACCCGTATAAGCGGCATAAATGCCATTTTAAGCCAGTTAGGATATAAGATTGGATTCTCCAACGGGTACTTTGTTTTCAACGAATCTAGTGGCATTCAGACGGCTACGGGAGTAGAAGCAGAACAGCAGAGGACAGTGCAGTTCATTAAAGATGTGAGGGACAAGCTGGAATCATGTCTGGATGAAGTTATTTATGCGCTGAATGTTTACGCTGACCTGTACGGACTTGCACCTGTTGGAGCATACGAGGTTAATTATGATTTTGGAGACATCCTATATGTGCGTGAAAACGACCGTGCGAGATGGTGGCAGTATGTAACCACTGGCAAGGTTCCGGCATGGCTGTATTTCGTGAAGTTTGAAGGAATGACGAAAGATGAGGCGGTATCAATGACAAAAGAAGCAGAAAATACACAATCAAAAGGATTATTTGATGATGAATAAAAAAAGAGGGATTTATTTTCCCTCTGAATTAGATTTTAAATAATCAGATATTAATTTTTCGAGAATAGATGCTACGGAACACTTTTCTTTAATTGCAAGAATTTTAATTTGTTCCAATAAATTTTCGTCTATAGTAGTCGTAAATTTAATTTTACTCATTATGACACCTCCTTTAATATGAATATACCATAAATACGTATAGACGTAAAGAATAGAATATGCTACAATATACGTAAATAAGTATATACGTATAAAAGGAGAACATAATATGAAAAATCAGATAAGATTGCATCTTGAGGGCGAAAGGTATGGAAAGCTTGTAGTTGTGGAAGAAGCCGAACCAATTTATAGCAAAACAGGAAAAATGATTCGGAGATGGAAGTGTAAATGTGATTGTGGAAATATCACAATCGTTAGACATGGAGATTTAAGAAATGGAAGTACTGTAAGCTGTGGCTGTTATAACTACGAAAAAGAATCGGCGGTGAAAACCCACGGATATTCTCGTACAAAACTTGGAAATGTTTTTGAGGGAATGAAGCAGAGATGTAATAATCCCAAAAATAAGAACTATGAAAAGTATGGAGGAAGAGGAATAAAAATCTGTACGGAATGGTTAAATGATCCGAAAAAGTTTTTTGACTGGGCTATAAAAAATGGATATAAAGAGGGTTTGTCTATCGACAGGATAGACGTAAATGGAAACTACGAACCAGATAACTGCCGTTGGGCTGACAACGAAACCCAATGTCTAAACCAGAGACTAAGAAAAGACAATAAGACAGGGTATAAGGGCATTTATTATAGTGAGGGAGTGTATAGAGTGCAAATTAGAAGAAACAAGAAGAGATATTACTTTGGATCATATAAAACATTACCCGAAGCAGTAAAAGTGTTAGAAGAAGCAAAAGCAATGGTCAAAGAAGCCCAGCCAGACGAACCAACATTATTTGAAGAGGAGTAAAAAGATGGCAGATAAACCAGTAACAAGGGAAGAAAAATATCTTGCATACTTGACAGGCGATTACACGGGCGAAATCCCAAAGCCGATCACAAGAAAAGAGAAGTATTTATACGAATTATGTTTAAAAGGAATTGGCGGTGAAATCTCTCCGGAAGAAATCAAGAATGCAGTGAATGAATACCTTGAAAAGAATCCAGTCAAGCCCGGAGCCACGGCAGAACAGGCGCAGCAGATTGAGCAGAACAAGACGGATATTGGTTCGCTAAAGGAAGATTTATCCAACAAAATTACAAAGTTTTATGCATCGAATCAGGGCGAAACTCATATTACTGATTCTGACAATGGGAAAATCATGGATATGATGCTATATGGCAAGTCATCACAGGATGGAACGCCAACGATTGATAATCCAGTTGAGATTGAGAGCGTTGTGAATCCTAAAGTGGTGGTATATGGTAAAAATATCGCAAAGAAAGTTACAGTAGTTGATGAACCACAACAATATATTACATCATTGTATATTGTTGCCGATTTAAGACCAAGTACAACGCATGTATTGTCTTTCGAGTGTGCATCTGGTTATTCTGGATATATAAATGAGAAATTATTTGAACAAATAACTTTTCAGGGGACTGGGAATAGGCAGAGAGTGGTCTGCAAAACAAAAAGTGCATTACAAAGTTCAGAGCTTTCTGAAAAAGGGTGGAAAATTGCAAAAAATGTGCCTGGAAATACAATAGTTCCAAAATTTACAAATGTTATGTTAGAACGGATTTCAGCGTCTATAGCTTATGAACCATATCCTGAACAGACCATTACTCTGCCATACACCCTCAATGCAATTCCAGTCTCAAGTGGCGGCAACGTCGTAATTGATGGTCAGCAGTATATTGCGGATTATGTGGATGTGGAACGTGGGAAGCTAGTGAGGATGACTGAGCTAATAGAATATGATGGTACTGAGAATTGGAGTTTACAATCAATTAACAATAATGGTATTGCTAATTTTCGAATTGTAGTCACAGGGTATATTGGCGGTATAGGCATGTGTGATACATTCCAATTACAAAAAACTCTTATCAGCGATACAAATACAGAAGGATTTATGATAAATAATAATGATTCATTATTTATTCGTATTAACACCGCTAGAGGCATATCAACACTTGAAACATTTAAAGAATTTTTAGCGAATAAGCATATCTTTATTTTATATGCATTGTCCACGCCAACCGAAATTGACCTCGCTGAGGAAGAAATCACCGCATTTAAAGCACTTGCAACATATTATCCGACTACAAACATCAGCGTCAATTCAGAACAGTTGGACGGATATACAGTATTCAACTATCCGATTTCGATGAAAAACGGATGGGATTATGTTAAGAAACAGCTCAATGACAATCGTGATTATATCTATGACATGGATACGCAATCAGCAGAAGCCTATGTAAACAGTGAATATGCGGTAGCACTTACAGAATTGGAGGTATGATTATGCTATACAGAACATTACTGAAACTTAAAGAAAGAAACGGACTTACAGATGATTTAAAGAATAAGATTGATATTTTCTTTGCAACTGGCAGGATTACAGAGGAACAGTACAATGAGCTGATGGATGTTAATAAGGAAGAAGAACCGAAAGCGGAAACTAATTAACTAAAATGGGGCTTTAGTTAACTAATAAAAAATTCAAAATATGTACCACAACATTTATCGAAAGAGGTGATATACTATACTTAGTCCAGAATATTTACGACAAATTACAGAGGGCAGTGAGCAAATTGCTGAAGAATTGCATCAGTATATCATCTCTGAGATTGTGTCACGGATGATGGCAAGAATCGGCAGAGGTGAGGATTATATTCTGACTAATGCCGATGCGTGGCGAATCAGAACGCTACAAGAATCTGGTGAACTGCTAGAGGACATTCTAACAGAACTATCCAAATACACCAAACGTGAACAGCAGGAACTCCTTGAAGCGTTTGAGGATGCCGGAATCACTGCAATGAACTATGATGATAAAATATACAAGGCGGCAGGATTAAGCCCCGTACCGCTCGAACAGTCGCCGGCTATGATAAGGCTCATGGAACGGAATATGCTTGCGACCATGGGAGAATGGAAGAACTTCACAAGAACCACCGCAAGTGCCGCTCAAAGGCTCTATATTGAGCAATGCGACCTTGCATATAACCATGTGATGACTGGGGCAGTTGGATATACGCAAGCCATCAAAGAGGCAGTTAACAATGTTGTGAGTGATGGTGTTACTGTCACATACCCATCTGGCAGAAAAGACACGATTGAAACAGCAATAGCACGTTCTGTTAGAACTGGTGTGGCGCAGGCTACGGGGGACATATCCCTAAAACGCATGGAAGAAATGGACTGGGACTTAGTTCTGGTTAGTGCTCACATAGGAGCCAGAACGGGTGACGGCGGTGAGAATCCCGGAAACCACTCCTGGTGGCAAGGCAAGATATACTCTCGTTCTGGCAAGAGTAAGAAATTTCCACCGTTCTCATTGACCGGATATGGGACAGCAAGCGGATTGTCAGGGGTCAACTGTCGGCATAGCTTTGGGGCAAGTGACGGGGAATTTAATCCTTATGCAGAACTATCAGCACAGGATAAAGTCGACAAAGGCAAGCAGTACGAAAAGGAACAACGACAGCGTACTTATGAACGGAGAATCCGCAAGACGAAACGTGAAGTCCTTGGACTGCAAGCAGGAGTTGACAATGCACCGAATGAAAAGGCAAAATTTGCATTACAGCAAGACCTTGACCGGAAGTCTTATCTTTTGCAGAAACAAAATGCTGCATATAAAGATTACTGCAAGCAGAACGACCTGAGAGAACTGCAAGACCGCCTTATGATAGCAAAATGGAGCCGCCAGAACGCCGCAAAAGCCAGAGGAGCGGCAAAGAGATATAAAACAGCAAAGGGGATTGACTGATGGACAGATGGGAATATTACAATCCGAATCCTGTTAAGGATAAGAGAACAGGAGATTGCGTTGTCCGGGCAATATGTAAAGCAACCGGTTTTGACTGGGAAACGGTATTCGCCGGATTAATGATACAGGCGTGTGCTCTGTCAGATATGCCAAGTGCAAATTATGTCTGGGGAGCGTATCTCTATAAACATGGATACAGACGTAAGCTGATAGAACAGTCAGAACGATATATCTATACAGTCAATGACTTTTGCACAGACCATCCGACAGGTACGTATATCCTCTGCATAGATGGTCATGTGGTGACAGTACAGAACGGCAAATATTTTGATACATGGGATAGCGGTAATGAAATCCCGGTATATTACTGGGAAAAGGAGTAGCTAAATGAGCATATCAGAATTTGTACAGATTTTCTTGTCTATCTGTGGAGGAGTGTCTATTGTCGGAGGGGCGGCAGCTGTAATTTTTAAGTGGATTACCCCAGCATTCCGACTTAATAAGCGAGTAGAGACATTGGAAGAACACGACAAACGAGATTACGAGAGTCTTCAGAGGATTGCAGAGCGTGATTCGTTGATTCTGGAAGTGCTGTCGACCATGTTGGACAGTCAGATCAGTGGGAATAATGTAGAAGAATTAAAAAAAACAAAACAGAAGCTTACAAATTATCTTGCACAGAATCAGCGTTAGCATTAGTAAGGGGTATGCTCATGAAATTATATGTGTTCACAAAGAAAGATATAGACAGGTTCTTGGCAGAGTGCAATTTTACACCGGATGAGGAAAGACTGTTCCGACTGAGATGTAAGGAATATACGCTCGAATACTGCGCTGAACAGATGAATGTGAGTATATCCACGGCGAAGCGATTGAGCCGTAGGGTGAATAATAAAATAATTAAAGTGTGCTGATACTTTTTGGGCACTAATTAGAGCCAGAAACGAACTGTTTCCGGTTCTTTTTTTATGCAAAAATATAGCTATAGAAAGTCATAGAATAAGTCATAGAATAAGTCATAGGAGGTGTACGAGATGGCATTATATAACAATCCTTATCAATATAGTTTTGGCGTTCCGGGACAGATGAATCAATTTCAGCAACAGCCTGTCCAGATGCCAGCTCAACCAGTACAGCAACCCCAGCAGAATAACAATGGTATCCTGTGGGTGTCTGGCGAAGTCGGCGCAAAATCCTATCTGGTAGCACCCGGGACAAGCGTTCTACTGATGGACAGCGAGAGTGAAAAATTCTTTATAAAATCCACGGACGTTTCCGGTATGCCACAACCATTACGGACGTTTGAGTATCACGAAATAGGCACTCAGATGCCACCTAAACAGCCTGTCCAGAACATGGACAGCAAATATGTCACCAGACAGGAATATGACGATTTAAAGGGCAAATACGAAGCCATTATAAACCGATTAAATTCTTTTTCTGAACCTGTTAGAGCTAATACCGCGCAGGAATCAGCAGTCAAGGGAGGAAACGCAGATGAGTAATCCATTATTCAATGCCCTCGGTGGTGGGATGCCACAGGGAAACGGGCCAATGCAGATGGTACAGCAGTTTATGCAGTTTAAGCAGAATTTTAAAGGAGATCCGAAAGCAGAAGTTGAGAAGATGTTACAGTCTGGAAAGATTTCCCAGCAGCAACTTAATCAAGTTCAGCAGATGGCAGGACAGTTTCAGAATCTGCTGAAGAATATGAAATAGTACACTACAATCTGGCCAGATTGATGTAAATACACAATAAAGGAGATTATATTATGGATGGAAATTATAGCTTAGCAGATATTGCCGCTGCTACTGGAAACGGTAGAAATAATGACGGCATGTTTGGTGGAGATGGTAGCTGGTGGATTATTGTTTTATTCATTTTTGCTTTCTTCGGATGGGGAAACAACGGCTGGGGTAATAATGGCAACGGCGGCGGATATGCAGCCACAGCAGCTACCCAGGCGGACATTCAGAGAGGATTCGATAACTCCGCAGTAATCAGCAAGCTTGACGGAATCAATAGTGGCCTGTGTGATGGATTCTATGCCATGAATAACGGTATGCTTACCGGATTCAATGGAATCAACACCAACATCATGCAGACTGGCTTCGGAATCCAGCAGGCTATTAATGCCGATACTGTGGCTAATATGCAGAACACAAACGCATTGCAGGCACAGCTTGCGAACTGCTGTTGCGAAACCAGGGAAGCTATCCAGGGTGTAAATTACAATATGGCACAGAACACCTGTGCACTGCAGAACACTATGAACAGCAACACAAGAGATATTATCGACAGCCAGAACGCAGGAACAAGAGCCATTCTTGACTACCTTTGCAATGAAAAGATTTCTAACCTGCAGGCTGAGAACAATGATCTCAGACGTGCCGCTTCTCAGGATCGCCAGAGTGCATTGCTCACAACTGCAATGGCTTCTCAGACACAGCAGCTCATTAATGCGATTAATCCAGCACCGATTCCGGCATATCAGGTTCCTAACCCGAACACATATTACGGATGTGGATGCAACACTGGATGCAATTGCTGATAACTTCATATTGAGAGTATCTTTCGATTGATTTCGGATGTCGGCTTATGCCGTATTACACAGAGGGGCAGGCCGAGACCTGTCCTTTTGTGATACGAAAGGGGTAAAAATTATGGCAGAATTTACAAATGTAGCTGCTCAGACTGTAGCAGCAAATGGAAACGTAGTATTTTCAAACACAGCAGTTAAAGGTTCTAACTGCATTCAGCACAGAGAGGGAAGCGGAATCATCACTCTGAGAGGACTGACTAATCAGTGTAAAGCGAGATTCTTCGTGGATTTTTCTGGTAATATCGCAATTCCAACAGGTGGTACTGTCGGAGCTATCTCACTGGCTATTGCAATTTCTGGTGAGCCGGTTCTTTCTTCTCAGATGATCTCTACACCGGCAGCAGTAGACCAGTATAACAATGTGTCCTCTGGTATCTATATTGATGTACCTCGTGGATGTTGCGTTAATATCGCAGTAGAGAACACAAGCGATCAGGCTATTTCTGTTGCGAACGCAAACATTGTCGTGACTAGAGAAGCGTAGGAGGTGTAATTATGAGAGACGTTAAAGACTTATGTGCAAGAATCGAAGATGAACTTTCCAAAATCGCTGACAATGGACTGACTACCGGAAATCTGGAAATGACATACAAACTGATTGATATGTATAAAGATATCAAGAATACGTATTACTGGGACAAGAAAGTGGAATATTACAACACTGTCCTTGATGAGATGCGTAGCGGCTACAATGACGATTACAGCGAACGCGGAAGAAAGCGTGATAGCATGGGGAGATACAGCGCAAATGATGGCAGAATGATGCCGGATTACGACCGGGGCAGTTCTTATGCCAGACGTGGCGAGCATTATGTTAGAGGGCATTACAGCCGCTCTGATGGGCGAGATGCTTATGACGACTATATGACACAGAAGCAGAGCTATCGCTCCGGCAAATCTGAGGACTGCAAGAGGAAGATGCTCGCCGCTCTGGAAGAGCACCTTGACGAACTCACAACAGAAATGAGTGATATGTCCAAGGATGCAGAGTGCCGGGAAGAACGTGACCTTGTCAAGAGATACGTAGAAAAACTCCGTGATATGCTCTAAAAATACAAAAGTGGTAGAGAGGTAGTTGAAAGAAATCTGTTATAATGTAATTGTGCAGCAGGAAGCACAAGTAAAACGGTTGTTTTGACATTTTTGTTTTAATCCTCCTTTCTTTAATTTAATAGCTGGTACGCACGCTTTAATGGAAAGTTAAACAGGTTCGAATCCTGTCGTGCGTATTTGCCATCTGGCACGCAAGATGGCTCACCTCCTTGACTAAGGTTTTCGTTATTCATACTTTTTTTTCTAAAAAAGAAATAAATATCCGAAACAACTCGTGGCAGGCATGACACGTTAAACACCTTGCTAACCCGGGAATCCGGGTTAATGGCAGGATGGAGAAGTGGAATCTCACAAGGTTCATACCCTTGAGAACGGCGGTTCGAATCCGTCTCCTGCAATTAATCTGCTTAAAGTTACGCTATCTGTATACAGGTGGCCTATGACTTGGGTGGATTGCCCTCCCATGGGAAAAGGTTATTGCTTACCCTGATGGCTGCCGTGCGGTCCAAAAAGCATAATTATGTGGCTTCGCCAAGTGGTAAAGCACCGGACTTTGACTCCGGGAGAGGAACACTCATTCATTGGTTCGAATCCAATAGCCACAGTTACCCTGCCAGTGGTCTAACTGGCTTAATCCATTTACCTGCGGCGGCAGGTCAATAAACACGACCAGGAGGATGATATGCAGAAACTTATTGAAACATTGAAATCATTTGGAATCGAAATCCCGGAAGATAAACAGGCAGATGTAAAGAAAGCACTTTCTGAGAATTACAAAAATGCAAAGGAAGTAGCAAAAACTCTGTCAAAAGTTGAGGGAGAACGAGATAACTGGAAAGAACGTGCTGAGACAGCAGAAGAAACCTTGAAAGGCTTTGACGGTATCGACCCGGCAAATGTCAAAAGCGAGTTAGAGACTTGGAAACAGAAAGTGGCAGATGCAGAGAAAGAATTCAATGCAAAAATCTACGACCGTGATTTCTCAGATGCACTCAAAGCGGCACTCGACGATGTTAAGTTTTCCAGTGAAGCTGCAAAGAAGTCTGTTATGGCAGACATTAAAGAAGCCGGATTAAAACTGAAAGGCGGTAAAATTCTCGGATTAAATGACCTGATCGAACAGATGAAGCAGTCTGACGCATCCGCTTTTGTGGATGAATCTCAGCAGCAGGCTCAGCAGAATCAGGCAAGATTTGCAGCACCGCGGATTGGACAGCAGCAGACACCGGGAAGCATGACTAGAAAAGATATCGAAGCAATCAAAGACCCGTCCGAAAGACAGGCCGCAATTGCTCAGAACATCCAGTTATTCCAGTGATTTTACACCGACTATACATCAGAGTATAGCCGCTAACCCAATACCTTAACAATTATGGGTAGAAAGGATTTTTTATATGGAAGCAAAAGCTAATCTTATTATGACAAATGGTATTCAGGTAAAAGCACGTGAGATTGATTTTGTTACCAGATTCGAAAGAAACTGGGAACACTTACGTGAAATACTTGGTATCATGCGTCCAATCAAAAAGACGCCCGGAGCGGTTCTTAAATCAAAATATGCAGAGGGTACATTACAGAACGGAAATGTTGGTGAAGGTGAGGAAATCCCTTACAGCAAATTCGTTGTAAAAGAAAAACCCTATGCAGAAATGACTATCGAGAAATACGCAAAGGCTGTATCTATCGAAGCAATCAAAGATCACGGTTACGAGAACGCTGTTCAGATGACCGATGATGAATTCCTCTTCCAGCTTCAGACTAATGTTACTGAAAGATTTTACAACTATCTGAAAACAGGTACTCTCTCATTCACGGAAACCACTTTCCAGATGGCTCTGGCAATGGCTAAAGGTCGTGTAGAAAACAAATTCAAACAAATGCATAGAAATGTAACTGGCGTTGTTGGGTTTGTAAATATTCTGGACGTGTACGAGTATATCGGAGCAGCTGGGATTTCTATTCAGAACCAGTTCGGCTTCCAGTATGTGAAAGACTTCCTGGGATTCAATACGATTTTCTTACTGTCTGACAGTGAAATTCCGAGAGGAACAGTAATCGCTACACCTGCTGAAAATATCGTTCTGTACTATGTTGACCCGAACGAATCTGATTTCGCAAAAGCGGGTCTTGTATATACTGTATCCGGTGAAACAAATCTGATCGGATTCCATACACAGGGCAATTACCACACAGCAGTGTCTGAATCATTCGCAATCATGGGGCTTACCCTCTTTGCAGAATATATTGACGCTGTTGCTGTCGGAACTATCGACACAACTCAGACACTGGGAACCCTCACTGTAAACTCCGCAGTAGGAAGTAAGAGTGGAGATACAAAAGTAACCATTACTCCGGCAAAAGCAAACGCAGGGAATGCATATAAATACAAAGTTGCATCTTCTGAGACTGCCGTAGACTACGGACAGAATGTGAAGAACTGGAGCGCATGGGATGGCGAATCCGATATTACAGCAGCAACAGGGCAGGTTATCACGGTGGTTGAGTGTGACAGCACCTACAAGGCACTTAGTGCCGGACATGCGACTGTAACAGCAAAATGATGATCTCAGGAGGTAACTGGCATGGCTTATGCAGATTATAAATTCTATACAGAATCATTCGGCAATGTCGTGCCAGAAGCTGACTTTCCACGGCTGGCAGAAAGAGCCAGTGATTTTGTAGACACAATGACGTTTGACAGGCTGGTGGACGGGCTGCCGACGAACGAATGCTCACAGAAGCGCATCAAAAAGGCAGTCTGTTCATTGACTGAATTAATGTATCAGATTGAACTTGCTGAAAAGAATGCAATCAATCAGGCATCGACAAATGTAACCGACATAAATGTCGGGAACATCTCAACAGACATTGTAACATCTGTATCATCCGGCAGCGAATCCATCTCTTACGCAACACCTCAGCAGATCGGAGCAAGTGCAAAGGAATGGAGCGCAGTGTATGCCGCCGCCGGAGATGTACAGAAAACGAACGATTTGCTCCTTAAAACAGCTTTACCGCTGTTGATGGGAGTAAGGACGGATGATGGAATACCAGTATTGTATGCAGGAGTGTGATTAATATGAAAAAGTTATTTATCTCTCAGCCAATGAGAGGAAAGACAGATGAGGAAATTCTCGCGGTAAGAGAAAAGGCAATCAAAAGTGCAGAAAGACAGGTTGGTGAACCGGTAGAAGTTATTGATTCATTCTTCCAGTCGGCACCAGTAGATGCAAAGCCGCTCTGGTATCTAGGCGAATCTCTTAAACTTCTGGCAGAAGCTGACGTGGCATATTTCGCCAAAGGATGGGACGAAGCCAGAGGATGCAAGATTGAGAACACCTGTGCCATTGAATATGGCATTGAGACCATTATTGAGGACTACAGAAAGGACTAAGCTATGGATATTTCAACATTAGGCTCATGCGTAGTAATCGTGATGATCTGCTACATTGTGGGTATGGGATGCAAAGCATCAAAAAGAATCTCTGACGAATGGATTCCAGTAATCATGGCGGTTATTGGTGGAATTCTCGGAGCAGTCGGAATGGGAGTTATTCCGGATTTCCCGGCAACGGATTATATCACAGCAGTTGCGGTCGGTATGTTTAACGGATTGTCGGCAACCGGAGTGAATCAGGTTATTAAACAGACAGTGCAGAAAGAATAATTAAGGAGAGGGTATCATGTACGAAAAAACGGTGACGGTTTTTAATTATTACGAATCAGCCACGACAAGAGATGCGTACTGGTATCCTCATGTTTTATCCGGCGTTGACCTCATTACGGATAAGGGAGCGATACTCAAAAAGTACGGACCAGATGTAACTGACAACGCACAGTTACACGTTCGATACACTGTCCAGAACGGCGATGCAACCATTACTGATAAAGACGGTAAGATTCTCCCATATGTACCGCCTAAGGAGTGGAAAAGGCAGATTAACAACGCTCTGGAAGACACTATCACATTCTCAGATGAATCGTTCTTCTGGGAGGGTGAGTGGACTGGTGGAATAGTAACCGATGGCGATTACCGAAATGGATTCTATCAGTACATGAATGAGAATAAGGATAACGTGTTCAAGATTACCAGTGTAGGCGGTCCATATACACTGATTCCGCATTTTGAGATTCTGGGTAAGTAATATGAGTAAGATTCATCATTTCAAAGGATTCTCCATAGTTGACGGAGATATGAAAATAAAGCTGAATATGGACAGGTTCTCCAGACAATACCAAGAAGCCCAGTATCTTCTTGATGGAATGGTTATGGACGGTATGGCTCCGTTTATGCCGATGATTACAGGAGACTTCATTAACCGGACAAGAGTTGAGAGTACATCCTTGCAAGGAACTGGGAAAGTATGTGCGGCGGCGGCTCCTTATGGGCGTTTTCTGTACGAGGGGAAAGGAATGGTTGATGAAGCAACTGGAAGTCCCTACGCGAGACGTGGAGCAAAGAAAGTTCTCGTCAGTCAGTTTTCTGGCCGGACAGCCGCAAAGGAAAATCTTGAATACACCAAACAAGCTCACCCACAGGCACAGGCAAAGTGGTTTGATGCTGCTAAACGACAATACGGTGACACATGGATTCGTAAAGTAAAAGCACAGGCAGGAGGCGGCAGACATGGCAGATAAACCTATCGGCAAAGATGCAACTGGATATGAGATTCTGACAGATGCCATGAAAGCACTTCTAAACCAGTATCCGGGGCTATACGAAAATGAAACAATCAAATTTGAGGAACTTGGCAAGGAATCTGGAATTGCGTTCTCGGCAGACAACGGGGCGTTGATCTATTCAGAGAAAGAAGACGTTTGCGGAACGATGCATCAGGTATGTCAGTACCCATTTTACGTGGTATATCGTACAGCATCTGACAAAGAAAGGCAGAAACTATCTGTTCAGAAGTTCCTTGACAATCTCGGTAAATGGATATGCCGGGAACCAGTTATTATAAATGGCTCTGAGACACACTTAAATGCGTTTCCAGAGCTTTCGCAGGGGCGAGTGATAAAACGTATCACCCGTGATAACTCCTATGGTTTAGAGCCACAGGAGAACGGCGTACAGGATTGGTTATTGCCATTGTCAGTACGCTACGAAAACACTTATGAAGTAATATAACAAGTAACAACCGGCTATCAATAGGAGATAGTCGCTAACCTACACAGCCTTTTAAAAGTTATAGGCAGAAAGGACATTTCTATGGCAGTTACAGGCAAAATTGACCGTAAATATATGGCTCATTACATCGACGCAGGTTCTCTCTGTGGGGGGCTGACGCCGAAATATGAGCGTCTTGGGAAAGATCTGGAAGAGTACAATGTAGAACTCAATCCAGACACCGAAACATCTAAAAACATTCTTGGAGAATCCACATTTAAACATAACGGCTACGAAGTTTCTTCTGATGCTGATCCGTTCTATGCAGACACCACCTCTAATCTGTTCACAGCATTACAGAAGATCGTAGATGGACGTCTCAAAGACGACAACCTCAAAACAAAAGCAGTTGAGGTTCATCTCTGGACAGAAGCCACAGCAGGGAAATATGAAGCATATCAGCAGGACTGTTACGTTGTGCCGACTTCCTACGGCGGTGACACATCTGGATATCAGATTCCATTTACCGTCAATTATACCGGCGAACGTGTAAAAGGAAAGTTTGATATCAGTTCCGGCACATTCACAGCTGACAGCGAATGATTACTAGGAGGGTATAGAAAATGGCAAAAACAATTAACACAAACATTGATGATGGATTTCTTCTTTTCACATTTACAAACAAACAGGGTGAAGTGTTTTCTTCATTCAAACTGAACCCTACTGATATTAACGTTGCAGCAAGAGCGGAAGAATTGGAAACTTTCTTTGAGCAGGCTCAGGAATCTGTTAAAAATGTTTCTTCCAACAAAGAGATGGCGGAGATTAATAAGCAGATTGAAGATAAAATCAATTATATGCTCGGATATGAAGCGTCTAAGGATTTATTCAAAGAACCAATTACCGCAACAACTGTTTTTGGAAATGGTCAGGTGTTTGCCTATATCGTTCTGGACAAAATCAATGAAGCACTTGGCCCGGAAATCGAAAAGAGAAAGAAAAAAATGCAGGAAGCGGTCAATAAGTACACGGAGAAATATACAAAATGACCGCCTATGAGTTGCCCACCTCACTCGATATCAGTGGGGTGGATTTTTCTATCAGGACAGATTTTCGAGCGATTATTGATATTCTCATAGCCATGAATGACCCAGAACTGGACGAGCAAGCGAAAGCTGTTGTTATGTTGCAGATTCTATTCGAGGATTGGCAAAGCATACCCCCAGAACATCTTACGGAAGCTTGTCAGAAAGCTTGCGAGTTTATTGACTGTGGACAAACTGACGATAGTCCGAATAAGCCTAAACCCCGTTTGATGGACTGGGAGCAGGATGGAGATATGATTGTTCCGGCGGTAAACAAGGTTGCCGGTAAAGAAATCAGAACAGTACCTTATATGCACTGGTGGACGTTCTTCGGATATTTTATGGAGTCTGGAGAGTGTCTGTTCAACACGGTTGTTGGAATCCGGTCAAAAAAGGCAAAGGGTGAAAAACTCGATAAATGGGAAAAGAAATTCTATCAGGAAAATAAGAATATTATTGACATAAAAACACGTCTCAGCGACGAGGAGCAAGCTTATAAAGATAAGCTGAATGAGATGTTGAACCTCAAATAGTTAGGAGGTGGACACATGGCTGCTGATGGCTCAGTCATTATTGATACTAGGATGGACACATCAGGCGTGCAAAACGGCGTATCAGCAATCAGGCAGTCTTTTAACGGACTTGGCAGCGTAGTAAAAAAAATAGGCGTACTGATTGGCGGAGCATTTGCGATTGGAAAACTGACGCAGTTCGGTAAGGAATGCGTAGAACTCGGCTCTAACCTTGCCGAAGTGCAGAACGTGGTCGATGTTACATTCACAACCATGTCGGACAAGGTAAACGAATTTGCAAAGAATGCTATGACCTCTGCCGGACTGTCAGAAACCATGGCAAAACAGTATGTCGGAACGTTCGGAGCAATGTCTAAGTCGTTCGGTTTCTCCGAAGCACAGGCTTACGACATGTCAACAGCTCTGACACAGCTGACTGGTGACGTAGCATCATTTTACAACATCAGTCAGGACTTAGCCTATATCAAACTGAAATCAGTGTTTACAGGTGAAACGGAAACACTCAAGGACCTCGGCGTGGTAATGACTCAGTCGGCACTTGACCAGTACGCACTTGCAAACGGCTACGGCAAAACCACATCTGAAATGACAGAACAGGAGAAAGTGGCTCTTCGTTTGGCTTTTGTGCAGAAACAGTTGTCAGCCGCATCTGGTGACTTCATCCGAACATCTGGCAGCTGGGCGAACCAGGTCAGGGTAATGCAGCTGCAGTTACAATCTCTCAAGGCAACAGTCGGACAGGGATTAATTAATCTCTTCACTCCCGTTTTGAGAGTTATTAATATTTTACTGGGCAAACTGGCAACTCTGGCGAATGCCTTCAAGTCATTTACGGAGTTAATCACCGGGAAAAAATCTTCTGGCCAGACAGGTGCAAGTGGTGCAGGTCTTGTCGGAACAGATGCAATAGCTGATACGGCAGACCAATATGGAAATGCTGCCGACAATGCCGAAAAGCTGGCAGATGCAACAAATGATACAGCAGACGCAACTAAGAAAGCCACTAAGGCGGCAAAAGGATATCTTAGTCCTCTCGACGAAATAAATAATTACTCAACGGATAAAAGTGCGGATTCATCGTCAAAAGTACCGGGCGCAACTGGCGGACTTGCAGATCAGATGAAAGATGCTGTACAAAATGTTGATTACGGAAAGGTAGCAGAGGGCGAGACGGTTCTTGATAAGATGTCAAAACCGCTAAAAAAGATAATCGACAGATTTAAGCAGCTGGCTAAGTTAATTGCAAAAGGATTCTGGGATGGATTAGGAGATTACGAGCCAATTTTTGACGGAATAAAAAAGGATCTCGATTCCATATGGAAATCTTTAAAGGATATCTTTACTGATTCAGAAGTTACTAAAGCAGCAAATAATTTTCTTGATTCATTTGCATATGCAATTGGACAAGTTGCCGGTTCATTTGCCAGAATTGGATTGACAATTGCGCAAAACATTATAGGCGGAATTGAAAAGTTTTTAAAGCAGAACACGCAAAGAATAAAGAACTATCTGATAGATATGTTCAATATCGGCTCTGAAATTTCGCAAATCGCAGGGAATCTTGCAGTCGCCTTCGCGGATGTTTTCTCAGTTTTTGGTGGAGAAACCGCACAGCAGATTACTGCGGATTTAATCGGAATCTTTGCTGAAATCGGAATGGTTCTTACAGAAACGGCTGCAAAACTTGGCAGAGATATCCTTAACATGATTGCGCAGCCTTTTATCGACAACAAGGACATTTTAAAGTCCGCAATCGAGGGTAGCCTCGGAGTAATAGAAACTGTAACAAGTGGGGTCTTAACAGTTGTTCAAAACCTTAGTGACGCAATATCGAGGTTATACGATGAACACGTAAAGCCGTTCTTTGATTCTATAGCGAATGGATTATCAAGCATATTTGAGACTCTGATAACTGGATACAACACCTATGTTCTTCCAGTTTTGCAAGGACTGGCAGAACAGTTCAAAGGGCTATTAGAGGGACCATTAGGGGATGCGATTTTAAAGATAGAAACATTCCTCGGAAAACTCATTGATTCTCTGAAACTTCTGTGGGAGTCGGTATTAGTGCCTTTGATTAACTGGATAATCGCGAATTTGCTTCCGGTCGTGGCAGAAATAATTAACGTTGTAGGCACCGTAGCAATAAAAGTTATGAAATCATTAATTAAAATAATTGGTGATGTAGCAGATACACTGAGCGGAATCATTGATTTTCTTGTCGGCGTTTTCACAGGAGACTGGGAACTGGCTTGGCAGGGAATAAAAGAGATTGCGGATGGAGCATGGAGTTTTATCAAAGATGTTGTGTCAGGTGCGTGGGAGATAATTAAAACCGTAACAAAAGGCGCGTTGAGTATAATAAAGAGCATCATCAGTACTGCTTGGAATGCGATTAAAGCATTGACTTCAACAATCTGGAACGCAATCAAAAAGACACTTTCTGGCCTTTGGAGCTCTCTTAAATCCACAGCCAGCACAGTATTTAATGCAATTAAAACAAAAGTTGCGAGCGCATGGGATAGCGTAAAGAATAAAACATCCCAAGTATGGGAAAATGTAACTACATTTGTTTCTAATAAAGTAGAAGCGATAAAAAATGCTATCATCAATAAGTTTAATGCCGCCAGAGATGCAGTCAGATCTGCATTTGAAGGCATTGTGGATTTTATTAAAGCTCCGATTAATCAGGCAATCAGCATTGTTAATAATGCAGTTGGGATGATTAATAATGCAATTGGTGGAATTGAATCTGCATTTTCCTTTGGACCCTGGACTGTTCCAACACCGTTTGGTTCAAAGACTATTGGATTTCATGCGACATTTCCACGTATCGGAACTATCCCATATCTGGCCAGTGGCGCAGTTATTCCGCCAAGGTCAGAATTCCTTGCGGTATTAGGTGACCAGAAGAAAGGAAATAACCTGGAAGCACCGGAAAGCCTATTACGGCAGATCGTCCGGGAAGAGTCAGGAAAAGGGCAGGGAGATGGAAATACCTACAATGTTACAGTTAATGCATCTGGCAGAAAACTGTTAGATATTATTATCAGTGAAGCTGAAATGAGAAGAAACCGGAATGGGAAGAACCCATTTGAGTTAGCGTAAGGAGAAGAATATGCCGCAGGAACAATTTAAAATAGACAACGTTGTTATAAGAGCACCGGATAGTTACAAACCGGTGTTCGCAACCACTTCTACGGAAGACTCTAAAAGAAGTCAGGATTTGATTATGCACAATACACCAATGGGAACAATTGGTGGGTATGACATGCAATGGGGCGAGCTTACATGGGCTGAAATAGCAACCATACTAAATACTGTACTTAACAAAAGTCAATTCACATTCCACCATAAAGACCCAACTATTCCGGGAAGATGGATAGACAGAACATTCTACGCATCAAATTTTAATATGGCTGCGCAAACTCTGAAAGATGGGGAAGAAAAGTGGACAGATTTGTCTATTAATGTAAGGAGGGTTGAGCCGATTTGATAAATGTATCTACTCAGTTGAAGAAAGAATCTCTTACAAACAGAAATTATTACGTGACAGCAAATGTTACATTGTCAAATGGTACAACTCTTAAGCTAGGCAAAAAAGACTTTTATCTGTCTGGAAATAGTCTCGTAGATTCAGCAGACTCTGGGGACTTCCCGGTGGGTGTAGCAATAGAAAAAACGGCAAGTTTATCATTGGTAAATGATGACGGGCACTTTGACGGATATAATTTTAACGCCGCAAGGTTTGTTATCTTTCTCAATGTGCAGTTATCCGACAGGATAGAAGCTATAAAGAGAGGTACTTACATTGTGTCGAAAAAGCCTGCAACGGCGAGCGAAATAAGTCTTTCTCTCTTAGATAAAATGCACAATGCTGATAAGACATATGATTCTAACCTGTCTTTTCCTTGTACAGTCAAGGAACTGCTCTCAGAATGCTGCCAGCAATGTGGAATCACTCTTGGAGATGCAATGTTTCCAAATGCGGACTTTCAGATTCGGAAAGTGCCATCTAATGCGACATACCGTACAGTAATCGGAATGTGTGCCGGGATAGCCGGTGGAAATGCAAGAATCGACGAAAATGACTTACTCAGGATTATTACGTTTGATAAGACATTTACCAATACGACTATTTACGATGGTGGAGCAGTAAAGAACTGGACAAATGGTGATGATCTGGATGGCGGCACGCTTAATCCATGGACAATGGGGACTGTGATTGATGGTGGTACGTTAAGCAATAACGATTATCACGCGTTATTTTCAATTCAGAATCTACAATATGACGTAGACGATGTTATTGTAACAGGTGTCAAATATGTAGAAGATGAGACCGAATATATGTCAGGTCAGGACGGCTATGTGATTACTATTGACAATCAGCTATTGTCGGGCAATGCACAGGCAGGAGTCGAAGCTATTGGAAATCAATTAATCGGTTTGCGAATGCGTCCTTTCTCATGCGACGGAATTGCCAACGGATACGCCACTTTTGGCGATCCAGTTGAATTTATTGATACAAAGAATCGTGTCTTTAGATCGTTTGTGACAGATATAGAGTTCGTGTTCGGCGGTTCAACATCATGGAGTTGTAGCGCAAAGAGTGCTGAAGAAGATGCAAGCGAGTTTATTGGTGATCAGCAAACAGCGGTAGAGAAGTCAAAAAAAGATATAGAAAAGAAACTATCTGCCTATGACGTAAAGCTCAAACAAATGAACGAGCTTGCAGCAAACACGCTAGGTTTCTTCTATACAGAGGAAATACAAGAAGATGATTCCGTAATTACGTACCGGCATGATAAACCTACACTTGCTGATTCTAAAGTAATTTATAAGACAGGTGTCGATGGATTCTTTTTGTCAGTAGATGGGGGTCAGACATGGAAAGCCGGCTTTGATAGTAATGGAGATGCCGTTCTGAATATTCTCTATGCCATCGGTATTCAATCAGAATGGATTAATACAAGAGGCTTCACAGCGAAAGATAATAACGGGAATACGACATTAAGAATAGATGCCGACACAGGTGCTGTCACATTAGAAGTTGAAAACTTTACCCTGAAAAGCAGAACTATTGAACAAATTGCCAAGGATGTTGTGGATGGGACAGTTCAAAGCAATGTGACTATCCCGAACTATTATGGCACGTATGTGCCAACATTGCAGAATTATCCAGCATCTGAGTGGAAAAGCGAAGAATATAAAAAGCATGACGGCTCGATATTCATGAACTTCTCTACAAGCCAGGTATATATGTTTTCTGGGACTGATGGTACTTGGCAGGAACTGGATGCTAAAAAAATTGTCAATTTCGAAAGAGTTTTTAATGCTCTGACAGACAATGGCAAACAAGAGGGAATTTATATGCAGAACGGACATCTGTATATAAACGCTTCTTATATTAAATCAGGTCAGATTTCAGCTGATTTGATTAATCTGAAGAACATCAACGTTACAAACAGTTCTGGAGTATCAACATTTGCGATTGATAACTACGGAAATGTTACGCTCAGACCTAATACATTCGTGTTAGCAAACGGCGACACAATATATAGTGTTGCTGAAAATAAAGCTTCGACAGCATTATCGAATGCGAATCGCTATACAGACAATGCACTTAGCAACCTCGACATAGGAAAAATGTCTAAACAAGAGATTATTAATGTGCTAAGCGATAACAGCAGCAATAAAGGTCTGTATCTATCAAATGGCAATGTGTACATGAATGCCGATTATATTAACACAGGTGAATTAGCAGGATGGAAAGTTGGAATTAAAAAGCTTTCAGCAAGTGGCGCGTATGGAGAAGTAACGCTAGATGCTTCAACTGGAGAGATCTATTCAGAGACGAATACAGGAGTATATGTGCCGGGGTACGGGACGTTGTATGGAACGCGAATTAGAGGAATCAATCTTTATACAGGAACTGTACATGCAAGCTCAGCCTCGTTTAATAAAAGCGTTTCGGCAGACAGCGTTTCGGCATCAAAAAAAGTTACAGCAGGTACACATATAGAAGCCAGTGGCCATTTCTATAGCATCGGAACGGGAACAGACCTTGCAGATTTAAGTGTCCGAGGAACAAAGAAAAGAATCCTTCCAACAAAAAACTATGGTACGCAGGCATTTTATTGTTATGAAATGGCGTCCCCCATGTTCGGAGACATCGGAGAAGCATCCGTATCGGAAGACGGCACATGCCTGATAGACATAGATGATATATTCCAAGAATCTACCAATGTAAGGATTGAATATTATGTGTTTTTACAAAAGGAAGGAGATGGAGATTGTTGGGTAGATAAAAAAGAGCAGACATATTTCACTGTAAAAGGTACTCCGGGGCTTAAATTTGCATTTGAAATCAAAGCGCGGCAGGCTGACTATGAACACATGCGTTTTGCTGACGCAAGCGAAACAGCCTACGACAGGGCAATAGACACAGACATGCCAGAACCAGACTACAGTGAAAGCCTTGAAGTATCAGAACCAGATTATGAAAAAGAACTTCTTAATAACAGGAAAAAAATTATTGACGAAATGGGGAAAATATCATGAAAAAAATTTTAACAAGTTTTATGAATCTTAGTACTGGAGAGGGAAGCCGCATTGCTTACACCTATTCAGAAGTAGATGAGAATACAGGAAGTATTATCAGTCAGAACAATAAAGGCAATTTCCTTATAATGGATGACAATGTGCAGAAAAATCTTGATTCTGTAAAGAATTACATAAGGAATAATTTCCTTTCATAAGGAGGTAAGTCTAATATGGCTGATACATATACAATACAATTCCGGCGCGGTATGTATGCCGATTTTGATACGTCAAAAATTCGTCCCGGAGAGCCCGTTGCGATTCTTGGCAATGACCCGTCCGTTCCATCTGGTAAAGCTTTGTATATTGCGTTTGCAGCTAATGATGTAAGGCGTTTGTGTTCCATTGAGGATATTTCAGAGATGGTGAATGCCGGAGAATTTGTTGGTCCGCAGGGTCCAAAAGGTGAAAAGGGAGATAAAGGCGATCCGGGAGAAAAGGGTGCGGATGGTACCGTAGCATTTGAATCGTTAACTCCCGAGCAGAAAGAATCGCTAAGAGGAATATCTATTAAGTCAGCTTCTGTTGACACAGACGGAAATCTGACAATAATGTTTTCGGATGGAGACAGTGAAGACGTTGGTAATATTATGGGTCCGCAGGGAATCCAGGGACCCAAAGGTGATAAGGGCGATGTTGGGCCGCAGGGACTCAAGGGTGATAAGGGCGATGTTGGGCCAAAAGGCGACAATATGAGTGATGAACAGGCGCAGCAGATCGAGCAGAATAAAACAGACATTGCTTCACTGAAAACGGAAACTGGTTCACTAAAGGAAGATATATCCACCAAAATCACTAAGTTCTACGCCAGTAATCAAGGGGAGACGCATCTGGCAGACTCTGATGACGGAAAGATCATGGATATGGTGCTGTATGGACGGAGCGAGCAGAAACAGTATAGTGGGAAGAATTTGCTGAATCCTACGTTACAGACTACTACACAGAATGGTGTTACTTGTACGAATAACGGTGATGGGACTTATACTGTAAATGGTACAGCGACAGGCATTGCAGTTTTTATTGTATATTATAATTTTGCAGATGTATATGGTAGTGCAAGCTCCCTTAAAATGGTTGGTTGTCCTAGTGGTGGTTCAGCACAAAAGTATTTTCTCCGATCATACAGAAAAGGTGGAAATCCAGAAATCTTAGATGAGTATGGTTCTGGAATATCAATTGGCAGTTTTAAAGAATCTGAAAGTAACATAGTAATTATAGTTAAAAGTGGCGCAACAGTAAATAATCTAATATTTAAGCCAATGCTTACAACAGATACAACAGCTACTTATGCAGATTTCGAACCATACACCGGCGGCATCCCAAGCCCAAACCCTGATTATCCGCAGGAGATTAAGAGCGTTGTGAATCCAACGGTGAAGGTGTGTGGGAAGAATTTATTGAAAGCCACATTGCAGACTGCCACAGTGAATGGCGTTACTTGTACCAATAATGGAGATGGAACATATACACTGAATGGAACTGCGAGTGGAGGAAACCCGTCATTTAGAATCGGAAAGATAATTGCAAAGAGCGGTCGGAAATTGGTTGGATCTCCAGGAGCAGCTGGAAGTTATGTGAGTTATCTTTCAAACGGTACGTGGAATAACGTAACAGAAGAAAAGGGCGATGGTTCTATAATATCTAATATTGGAAAAGGTACTGATGAAATTGCGATAGTTGTTTTAAATGGTACAACCGTTAAAAACCTCCTCTTCAAACCAATGCTCACCACCGATCTCACCGCCACCTACGACGATTTCGAACCCTACCACGAACAGACCGTCACTCTCCCATACACTCTCAACGCTATCCCTGTAAGTTCAGGTGGTAACGTCACAATTGATGGTCAGCAGTATATTGCAGATTATGTGGATGTGGAACGTGGGAAATTGGTGAGGATGGTTGGCGAATGTATTATCTCTGACATGAATCAAATTACGAGAATTATTACTAATACATTTTTTGTTTATGGAATAGATAATCCATTTGTAATAAATGATGGTAATGATGATATAGCAAGACTGCAAACTAATAAATATCAAGGCGTAGCTGCAATGAATAGGGCAAATAACAAATACTTTTATAGATGTTGGATGTCGACACATGATAATAATAAACCAATCGCATTTCATTCCAATACAGATGATTTGAGTACGTTTAAAAATGAAGTGTATGGAACAAAAATTCTATACCAATTAGCTACTCCTGTCGAAATCGACCTCGCCCCAGAAGAAATCAAAGCATTCAAAGTACTTGCAACATATTATCCAACAACAAATATCAGCGTCAATTCAGAGCAGTTGGACGGATATACAGTATTTAATTATCCGATTAGCATGGCTAATGGTTGGAATTATGTCAAACAGCAGTTAAATGACAACCGAGATTACATCTACGATATGGACTTACAATCAGCAGAAGCTTATGTCAACAGTGAATATGCAGTAGCATTAACAGAATTGGAGGTATGATTATGTTATACAGAACATTGTTAAAACTTAAAGAAAGAAACGGTCTGACAGATGATTTAAAGAATAAGATTGATATTTTCTTCGCAACGGGCAGGATTACAGAGGAGCAGTACAATGAGCTGATGGATATTAATAAAGAAGAAGAACCGAAAGCGGAAACTAATTAACTAAAGAGGGCTTTAGTTAACCAGAATCTTTTATAAAATTTATAAATACCTATCCAGATAAAATAGTCTAATTGTGTCAGTATAAAATATAGGAGATTTACGCATGACAAACGAACAAAAAACAGTTCTCAGGAAGATTATTTATGCGGTCGAAACTGGCGGACAGGTCTATGGACAGCAGGATTATTCGGACTTCACGGAAGCCTATGAGAATAATTCAGATGAACACGCAATCACGATTGGAGCAGGAGCGTGGTACGGAGCCGAAGCTAAAACGCTTCTAGAACGAATTTACGATGCTAACCCGGAACAGTGGGAGAAGATAGACAAGGTCAGACTTCTGGAGCAAGTTCAGACCGCAAATTGGGAATGTTTTAATATTTCCAGATTATCACAGCTTGCTGATACCATAATTGCCCTTATTTCGTCCGAAATCGGTATTAAATGTCAAGACAACATTATGGATGAGCAATCAGCCGCCTATGCAGATGAAGCCTTTAAAAGGGGCGTTACGGATGCTAGAGCGCAAGCCATGTGCGTGAACTTTAGACACCAAGGCGGACTAGGGGCAGCAACCCGGATTCTGGCAAAGACTCAGAAACCATATACGCTCGACAACCTCTACGCAGCCTGCCAGACGGACATAGGGAATCAGGTGGGAGCATATAAAGACAGGCAGAGATTTGTTTATAATGCGCTGAAAACATATTTTCCAGAAAGTGAGGAGACAGACATGAAAGCAATTGATAAATTAATCCAGATCGCAAAGAACGAGGTTGGCTATCTCGAAAAGGCAAGCAATAGTCAGCTTGATAGCAAGACAGCAAATGCCGGAGAAAATAATTACACGAAATATTGGCGAGATATTAAACCGGATTATCAAGGACAGCCATGGTGCGCTGCGTTCGTGAGTTGGTGTTTCATGAAAGCATTCGGACAAGAGAAGGCAAAGAAACTTTTAAAACACTGGCCATACGTTTACTGCCCGACAATGGCAGATTTGTTTACTTTGAACAGCAATCCAAAAGTTGGAGATATTGTTATTTTTTATCGAAATGGCACATTTACACATACCGGAATCGTAATAAAGGTATCAGGAGATCGGTTCTGGACAGTCGAAGGAAACACTTCTGGCGACTCTACAATTATCGCAAATGGTGGCGGGGTCTGCCAGAAGAGTTACTACAACAGCAAACTTCCCGGAACAAAATTCTGCACTCCAAATTACAGTTTAGTTAAAAATACAACGTCAGTTTCAGGCTCAGATACGGCCAAAAAGCAGAACGCCAGAGCCTATATCGCACAGATTAAAAAAAGCACAAAATGTTATACAAAATCAAACAAAAACAGTCCATCTAAACTGTTCCCAAAACTGAAAAAAGGTGCCGTTATAGAAGTGATGAAGTACACAGAAACAGACAGTTCGGGGCTGAAATGGTATTTCATCCGCATCCCACATCCGACAGAAGGGTTTGTTTTTGAATTTATTCCAAAAGGAACATTCACCAGAATTACGGATATTTCTAAATGATTTTCCCGGGGTTAATTCCCCGGGAGTTTTATTTATGAACATATTTAGTATCATTTCGGAAATTTTAGACTGTTATCGTTAGTCACACGTTAGTCACAAATAAAAATATTGTTTCCTAATATAATAGTGGCAAAAACACTGTATTTACAGGCATTTGCGCAATTTTCTAAATTCTATTTGTTGGTCGCAATTAATAAAATTAGAATAATGAAAATGAAATGTGGAAAATCCTTGCAAAATCGCTAAAAACGTTGATTTTAATAGGGTTTCCGGCATTTCGATAATGATATTTCGGTTGTTTTAGAAAGATTAAAATGGGTTCCGTTAGTCACAGTTAGTCACAAATGGAACTTTTATCTTTTCTATTTCTGTCCGAAGTTCTTCCAGCGTCCTGTGGCCGTACACAGCATTTGTGACGTCTCCACCAAAAGAGTGGCCAAGCATTCGTTTTCGGTCATTCTCCCGGACACCGTATTTTTCACACAGCGCAGAAAAAGTGTGTCGACAATCGTGTGGTGTATGTTTCGGATTGCCAACTATTCCTAAACGTTCCAGTGTAGGATAGAACAACGCTTTTCTGTGATGCTGCTGAGTATACACGCATAATTTTCCATCTTGTGTCAACACTTTCTGTTCGACAAAATGGTATATAGCGGGATGTATCGGGACAATTCTGTTTTTACCGGCTTTTGTTTTGATTCCACCTTGAAAGTATCTTTTTTCTAGGTTGGTTGTAAGTTTTAACACTTCGCCAATTCTCCAACCAGAATAGCACATAATAAGAATGAGTTGTACTTCTGGATCGTTGGCATTATCCCATAAAGTTTGTAGTTCCTGATCAGAAAATGGCGTTCCATGTTCGGTGTCATTATCAGCATTAACATGGACATATAACGCCTTATTTTCCGTTACAATTTCTGAGTATACGGCATATTTGTACATCTGCTTGAACAGAGTTAAAATAGCCATCTGGCTTTGCTTTTTCAGCTTGCAATCATCAATAACCTTTTGCATATCAGGAGCCTTTAAATCTTCGAATATGCGATTGTGCAGAACGGTGCAGTTCGTGTAAGCCGTCCGATATGCTTCCTTTGAACTGTATGACAGCTTTGTCCCTTCTGGAAATTTCCACGCATAAAACTGTTCGTATACCTCTGAGAACGTCAATTTCTTAATTTCCGGGTGTTTACCCTCTACGCCCTTGATTGTATTGTAGTCGGCAATCAAGCGGCTTATAAGAGTATCTATGTCAGTTGTAGGGGACACCTCAAGAGTTCGCTCCATGCCTGGTTGATACGTGCCGGCTTTGTAAGCTGTCAGGACGGTGAAGCCTTTTATCCAGTCATCAACGTAGCAGATCGCCGGCGGACGTTTTAGTTTACCAGTATCGTCCGGCGTAGCTGGTGGATGCACTGCGAAGCAGTTTCTCCGGTTCTTGCCAAGGAACCGAATAGAACCGAAGTTATTCGGCAATTTTGGATATTTCTTTCTTTTCTTCGCCATTTTTATTCCTCTTTTCTTTATGTAGCTGCTTTAGGTATAAAAATAACAGCCGAACAAATTTTCTGTCTTGCTCGACTGCTCCGAAGATGATACAATATGTTTTGCCAGAATATTACATTTCTTCGGAGATGTATAAACGCCGTCTCGGTACGCCAATACCGGGGCGGTTTTTTATTTAATTATGTGATTTCCAATTTACTCTCATTACAATTCCCACAATCCAATAAATTCCACCAGAACAAGCACCCAATATTAAAATCCAAAACCAACTTAAATACCATGGCATTTTCCGTTTTATATACGGTGTACCTGAACTCGCCGCTGAGGACGCAGAGGAAGATGCGGAATTGTTAATGATGATATCTCTATTATTAGAAGCCAACTGCTCTACTTGTTTTCCACACTTAGGGCACACTACACAGTCGTCGTCAATAAGTTCTCCGCAGTGCTTACAATATTTTTTCTTTTCATTCATGATAAACACCCTCCTGATATGTTTTCGCCACGCTTCGCACTTTTTATGCGGATTATGTATTTTGTACCGCTGATTTTGCAATATTATGTAAAGTACGGTTATTCGTGGTATTTTTATTTTATCATTTTAAGAGCATATTGTAAAGATTTAGAACGAAATAGAGTGATTTAAATGGAAAAGAAATGTTTTAAGTGCTTTGTACTTCTCTTGCTGATCTATGAGGTATTTAGTCTTGTACATACCCCACAAAAGATAATTTCCAATAATAATCAGAAAGATATGCAGATAGTTCATTCGTATATGGTATATCAGGAGCATTCTGTCCAGAAGTATCCACATACAAACAACGGCGGTGGAAAAGTTTGTGATCTCGCATTTTTCCTCTGCAAAAGCATAATTTTCTTTGAGATTGTAAAGTTTGCCTACGAAATAACAAAAGTCCATGTGTATATTTGGCAGTTGCCAAGAGTTGGAATAGGTGGTATAATAGCAAAAACGAACTAATGTTCGGTTCTATTTCCCACAGCCGGGCATATATTTTAGTGTAGGTGGTAGTTGTGACAGGGAGGGTTGTTTATGGATTATAAGAAAGAAATTATTGAACTAATAGAAAATATACATAGCGAAAAATTTATGAAATTTTTATACAACATGATTATTTCGTTCAAAAAACAATGGGGGTATTAAGAAAGCAGGGAATTAATCCCTGCCTTTTTTATGGAGAAATTCAATCATGTCGAAAACGCTTTTCTTATCAGATTCGCTTAATTCAATCAGCAACTTAACATGTTCAACGATGTTTGGATTCGACATCATCTTTGGAATAAAATCCGTGTCTGTTTCCAAATTCTCTTCCCATCCCATTAGATAAGCGGGCGTTGTGCTAAGTGCTTTCGCTAACTTATCTATGTATTCAGCAGGAACTTTATCAATATCACCCTTTTCATATCTAAATATAGTTGATCTTGAAACTCCCAATTTCTCAGCTAACTCATCAGCACTCATATTAAGTTGTTTTCTTCTTTTTTTCATTTGTTCACCAGTTTCCGACATTTTCCACACCTCCTTTCCTTGAAATTATAATACCACAAGTGATGCAAATATGCAACAAAAATAATTGCAAAAATGCGATTTTTAGTATTGACAAATGCGACTGCAAGAGGTAATATATAATCACAAAGTCGCAATAATGCTACTGGAAAGGAGGTAAAACTTGTGATTGTAAATATAGCAAGACTTAAAGGTAAAATTGTTGAGCATGGAAATACGCAAGAAGCTGTTGCAAGCGCAATTGGTATGGACAGAAGTACTTTTTACCGCAAGCTGAAAGACGGCGGCGAGAAGTTTACAATCGGTGAAATTCACGGAATTGTAAGCGCAGTTCCTTTAAGCAGGGACGAAGCAATAGACATTTTTTTTACACAGCAGTCGCAATAATGCTACTGAAAAGGAGAATAAATGGACGCATTACAATTTAATAAAGCCGTCAGTCAACACTGCAAAGAATCTGGTGGAGACTGTTGCAAATGTGACCTTCGGCTTTACTGTTATCTATCGCCAAGTGAGCGACCAGATGAGTTAGTGAGTCTGGTTATTGATTTTTTGCATAACCACATTGAAAACCATGATCATTATACCCATCACAGTGCGGCTTCATTTCCGTGTATTGATGATATGGACATGAGCACCGCAGTAGGTGGCGACCGCTATCAGAAACCTCATACTCTTCATAAACAGTCACGTGTTTGTGAATCTTGTGGCAATGATACAGTCGTGTAATTGTTTCAACCATATAATTCCCCTTTCGTTATACTCGGCATGTCGGTGCCTGTAAATGCATTATAGGTAGAGGGGAAAGGAAATACAATAGGTTGAATAAAAATCGTATTAAGAGATAAAAGCAAAGTAAGGAGGTAAAAAATATGAAACGCCATCCGATTATGGAATATGTGATTCCAGCAATTGTAGCAAGTGTGGCAACAGTTTTAATCCGTTTAGTGCTAGGGTGGTAAGAATTGAAGCAATAATGAAAGGAGTAAATATATGAGCGAAGTTGATGCTTACATCAAGGAAAATACAAGGAGGAAAACCAATCAATGAAAAAATTCGAACTGACAGCAGAGTCAAAAATCAACATCTTTGGAAAGAAGCTTTTCCGTATCAAGGCACTTATATCATTTGGAGATGTAGAAGAGGGAGAAACTGGTGGGTGGATTGAGAAAGAGGAAAACCTTGAACAGTCCTCCGGCGATGCATGGGTCTACGGCGATGCAGAGGTCTCCGGCAATGCAAGGGTCTACGGCAATGCAAGGGTCTACGGCAATGCAAGGGTCTCCGGCGATGCAGAGGTCTCCGGCAATGCAAGGGTCTCCGGCAATGCAAGGGTCTCCGGCAATGCAAGGGTCTCCGGCGA
>OBKU01000184.1_pt1 | contig 48945 bp, 39 predicted proteins | sample 1519721 | NCBI WGS metagenome assembly OBKU01 (sample SAMN00265066, study PRJEB22529) | human gut metagenome | reverse complement strand
AGATATTTAGAAAAGTTCGCAAAAGTCTTATCGTAAATTCCCTTAATTAGAGATTAATATTCCTATTTGGTTGCAATTAGAGATAAACAACTTAATGCTATTCGAAAGCATTATGGACTTAATTATCAAATTTGCGATTTGCTTGATTATGAGCAGCCCACAAAATACGTTGTTACAGATAGCGAATACTCTGAAGATAGATCAAAAACTCCTGTTTTAACAGCAAATAAAGCGTTTATTCTTGGTTACACAAATGAAACTTTTGGTGTTTATGACAAAGGAAAATGTATTATTCTTGATGATTTTACCCTTGATTGTAAATATGTTGATTTCCCTTTCAAGGTCAAATCTTCTGCCATAAAGATACTCACAGTTAAGAATGGCTATTCACTTAGATATGTCTATGAATATCTAAATTATTTGAATTTAGAAACGACAGAACATAAACGGCATTACATCTCTGAAATAGAACCAATGATGATTGCATATCCAACTGACAAAAAGAAAATCGATGACTTCAACAATATGATGAGTTCCCTTGAAAGTAAAATAGAGATTGAAAATAAATATCTCCAATCTCTATTAGTTCAAAAAAGCTATTTGCTCAGTAATATGTTTATATAAACATGTGTTTTAACAGATATTGTTTTTGATCTTTTAGGGCATTTAAATATGTTTCTTCTATTCCAATCTTTGTTTCAATTGAATTAACTTTTATGGAGATTTCTCGTTGTGTTGTTATTTCTGGAATAAAGATTGGAATGTTTGTTAATCCCTCGAATGACAAGCACAAACGAACGCTACCCTCTAATCGTTTATACATTTCATGCTTGAAATATAGAGTATAAAAGAATAATTCCAAATACTCAGGAAGTAAGGCATTCTGGGAATGAAAACAAATATACATTGGACTTACGATGCCTGATTCATATCGTTTTAATCGAGCAATAGAACCTACATTTATACGAGCTGGATTGTATGCAAAATCATTAGTCCGTACAACCTTATAATTTGTAATATCCTCGCTTGCAACTATACGGTCTTCAAATTGTTCAGATTGTTCAACAAATCCCCATTTATTACTAACCGAAAGGATATTAGTTTCCTTCTTTGATTTATTACGAATAGAAACTTGGGAAATAACATCACCAATCTTATAATTACATTTTTTTTCAGAAAATACTTTTTCTATAATTGCAACCTTTAATTTTTTCAAATCCTCAATTATCTTGTTTTGGGTAACTATTCTCTCATCAATGAGAGAAAGTAATTGAGCTATTTTGTTCTGTTCTGCAAATGAAGGATAAACAACATTTATTTTCTTCAAGTGTTCACCATATAGGTGTACAACAGAAACACCTTGTGCAACCTTTGCTATGTCAATTTTTCTCTTACCATTTAATTGATATGCAAAAAAACGTCCATCATGTCCATTAAGTCTAATGATGTTCAAGTCTCCACCTAATAGAATGTTTGACATAGGAACGCAACGAGCTGTTGCGATTTCAATAGCAGCTTCTCCAGAACATGGTATTATTACATCATTAGCCATACTACTAACAAGTCCTTTAGTTTCTATGTCAGTTTTACTATAGATATCTGTTATTACTTCTGATTTATATTTTGTATACAACTCGCCATATAATATGCATGGCAAACCTGAATCAGAAAGTTGTTCTTTAGAGATTCCTGAGCCTTTAGATATACTGGCTATATTCATTAATGAATCTCTTTCCCATTCTCCACTAAACTCAGGAAATCTCAAATTGGGTACATTGAGGACTTTATTGTTGTTATCTGTTGCCATAGTTATCAATCTTCATGATAATTGTTTAAATCATTGTTCTGCTTCTCTTTTTGTTGTTCCAAAAAGAACTGCTTCTGTTGTTCAATTTCTCTACGTAACTCTTCTTCTGTCGGCATATAAGTCATATATTTAGCCGCAAAAATCTGTTCGCTTTCATGAAGGACAGAATAACGAGCAATGGTATTGTCGGTATCAGTACATAGAAGTACCCCAATGGTGGACATATCATCGTTGCCTTTTACCAAATCATCATACATTCGTACATACATATCCAACTGTCCTATATCTTGGTGGGTAATGCGATGGGTCTTCAATTCAAAGATAACAAACCTCTTCATCTTGAAGTTGTAAAACACCAGGTCAATGTAAAAATCAGAAGTATCAGTGACAATATGCTGCTGTCTTTCCACGAATGCAAAACCTCTACCTAACTCCAGAATAAATTTTTCCAGATTGTCTATAAGGGCTTGTTCTAATTCGGACTCAGAATAGATTGAATCACGTCGGAACCCCATAAACTCTGCAACCATAGGATTCTTGATGTACTCCAGTGGGTCTTTTTCTGTAGTAGGTAAATCTTTTGCATCAACCGGTAATTGGGCTGCTAATCTCCGCTCAAAATATTGAGTAGAGATATTGCGATCCAATTCTCGGACACTCCACATATTACGGGATGCGTTTTCCAAATACCACAACCGAGCTTCTGGGTTAACAACAGAAAGTACACGTCGGATGTGTGACCAATCCAGATTGTGAACACGCGTGTTCACAATCTCTGCATCAGGAAACAGCAAATAAAACTTTCTGTAATAATCAAGATTTCGTTTACTATAGCTTGTTCCGTATAGCGGACTGAGTATTTCAGATAGGTTCTTTATCAGTTTGGTTCCATATGCGGCACGAATTTCGCCATGTTGCTCTTCTTCTACAATTCGCCTACCTACGTTCCAAAAAGTCATAATCCCTACTTGTCCAACTGCTGCATATGCCTGATGACGACCACCGTCTATTATCCGACATACATCGGACACGAAGCGTTCGTTGAGAGCCAATGCACTGTTTCTTCCTTTATCTGCTGTCATCGCTATATGATAGTTTTCTTTATTATTCTTTAATAGGATCTAAAATAAGTACAAGTTCAGATTCTGCAATATCGCACTTGTCAAATAAATATCTCAAACAACGTAATTTCCCTTTATTATCTATGGATGTCCAAAGATATTTATCTGGCCCAATCATAGTGCAATATTGAATGTCCACCTTTTTAGATGTCCAGAAATAACTTTCAGCGTCGTACAAGGAATCAACAATGTCTGGGTATTTTTCAGAGATAACAGAGACAACTTTTAAGAGCATACCTTTCCAAGTCGTTTCTGCATATTCGGAGCCAAAAATACGGAATCCTTTCAAAACTCTACTTGTTGGAGAGAAAGTTTCTTCTTCCAATGAGACTTCTTCAACAGGTTTAGGCAAGGGTCTGAATGTAGTTGCTGGAAGCGGATATAATCGGAGAAGTATCTCGACGATTTCAGTGCTTCTGTTTTCCAATTCTATTTCAGTCCATTTTTGACAAGTAGTAACACTTCTTGTTAAACGATACTTAGAATCTTTATAGCCCGGGCTTATATTTCCATCAATAACCTTACCATCACGTTTTACTTCAAATGCCTTATTGCTTAGTTCACTATTAATTCCAGTCAACGTAAGGTTTGCAAATGTATGAAGATATTTCTCCTTGACTAATTCATAATCAGTTCCAAGCATCGCAATCCAATCAGCATTTAAGGTTTGTGGCATAATATGCTCTATCGTGGCCATCTTTGTTCTCATATCATTCGCCACATCGTTGTATTCTCCATGAACAGAGTTTTCCAGACGTTCAAATAAGAATATCTGGAATGGCTTAAGCATATGATATGCATCACGAGTTTTGATTGACTCAATAAATTGGGTATCTCTTGGTAATTGATAATTACCATCACGACGCATAATGTGATACGTTAATATATCAGAATATGAATAGGTATTTCCTGATTCAGATGCGATATATTCATCCATACTCTTCACAACATCTTTATGTAATGCACAAAAGACCTGTGTTAAAGCATTCGCCGGCATATTGCAAACGATACGACGAGCCATGTAATTCTCCACCAAATCAATTACCTTATAAATTTCATTCTCTGGTAAATTGTTGATTGATGCATATTTCAAAAATTGAATAAAGAATACATTGGCAACATCAGTTTCGATATTACAGATATGGTGTATTTTTTTTGACAGCTTGTCTGTGGAAAGTTCTCCCTTTGTTATTTGGCGATAATATTGGGCGTAGTCCAACATTTCGGCCAATTCTGCTTTTCTATCTTTTCCATACATATATTTTTTCCATTCAGGATATATGTTGGCGATACGAACCGGACGCTGTAGCTGTTGCTTAATGGTTAGATAATCACGCAAAAACATCGTCGGTTGATTATCTGTAGCATACTCTATTTTTTGCCAGTAACTTTTAAAACAACTTTGTTGTTCCTCTGCTGTAAGGGACATTAAAAGGTAATTGCGTATTTTATCAGCACCGGTTAATGCCAATCCTGTTGAGTTCAAACTTTCAAAAATCAATTGTGGATCATCATTGCCATCCAATTCGATTGAAATAATTTGAAGTCTCTCAATAGCATCTAAGAGTTCATCGAATGATATCTGTTGTGGTGCTTTAGTCAGTAAATCATAAAAATGACGATAATTTCGGGTAACCTTTGAATCCTCAATGAAAGTACCTTCATCTTCAAATATTAGGTCATATGCTTTCATGTCATTTTCAATTGGGACAAGTTTAATTTTTCTATCCGCTGTACTATATTTCGCTAATAGAAAAACTTCACGTGCCTCACTCAATCGTGATTCATTGCTTACAGTCAACTTCCCATCTTTTACGGCTTTTATTCCGGCTAATAACAAAAGGGAAATTGTGGTCAATCGTTGTTGACCATCGATTACTAATCTATTAAAGCCATATCCATCAGCCGATGAAGTTACTATCGAGCCGAAGAAGTGTGTAGGTCTATCAGATTGATTCAGCTTTACCAAATCATTGAATAATTGGTCGCAGTTTTCTAACAACCAATCATAATTACGTTGATAAACGGGGATAATGAATTGTACTTTATTACCCTCAATAAAACTACTTAATAATGATGCTGTACCTCTCATGTCCAAACATTATTCTACAATACCCAATTCACGCAAGTACACTTCAATTGCTTTGTCAAGTTCGGCACGTTTACTTTCCAAATCCTTGATTTCAGACATTACCGCTTTGATGTCAATTGGTTCTTCCTCTTCAAACGTATCTACATAACGAGGAATATTAAGGTTATAGTCATTGTCAATGATTTCTTGAATTGTTGCCAAATGACTATATTTTTCAATTTCTTTTCGGTCCCGATAGGTATCTACAATCTTCTTGATGTGTTCAGAACGAAGTTTGTTTTGTGTTTTAACTTTCTCAAACTCCTTACTTGCATCGATGAAGAGAATATTATCGTTCTCTTCACGACATTTCTTGATTACTATAATACAAGTCGGAATACTTGTGCCATAGAAGATATTTGCTGGAAGACCGATAATCGCGTCTATGTAGTTTCGCTTTTCAATTAAATACTGACGTATCTTTCCTTCGGCTGCACCACGGAACAATACACCATGAGGAGCGACACATGCCATTGTACCGCCATCGTTCAAGTGATATATCATATGAAGGATAAACGCATAGTCTGCTTTGGACTTCGGAGCCAGTACACCAGCCTTGCTGAAACGATCATCGTTATTGAATTTTGCAGCAGCACTCCAGTCAGCAGAAAAAGGAGGATTTGCAACAACAGCATCAAACTGCTGGTCGCCAAATGCATCCGCTTCAAGAGTGTCACCATTCTGAATGTCAAAGTCATTGTACTTTACACCATGCAAAAGCATATTCATTCTGGCAAGGTTGAATGTTGTTGGATTCTTTTCTTGCCCGAAAATACAATCTGCCTTACCACTCTTTGCTGTGCGAAGCAACAAAGAACCGGAACCGCATGTTGGGTCATATACATTCTTCAAGCGAGTCTTTCCTGTTGTTACAATCTCTGCAAGTATCTGACTGACTTCCTGTGGAGTATAGAACTCACCTGCTTTTTTGCCAGCACCTGCAGCGAATTGACCAATCATATATTCGTATGCATCGCCAAGAATATCTATATCTCCTGCTTCTTCCAAACCGAAATCAATTCCATTTAGAGCAATGAGTACATCGCTAATAAGTCTGTTCTTGTCATCCGAAGTCTTACCAAGTTTTGGCGAAGCAAGATCAATGTCAGAAAATAGTCCTCCAAAATCGTCTTCACTATCCTGGCCGATGGTGCTATCTTCGATTTTCTTCAAAGAACGTTCCAATTGAGGAAGTATGTTTTCTTTTCGTCCAATTGCGTCGATGATGGTTGAGAAGAGGAAATCTGGTTCCACAAAGTAACCGAGATTTTCTACACATATAGACTTGATTTCGTCTTTTATGTCTTCATCGTCACTCTGCCATACTTCCTGAAAGGTAGTCTCGTCAGCTTCCAGTTCCTCGTTTACATACAATTCAATCTTTTCTGAAAGGTACTTATAAAAGATGAATCCAAGAGAGAAATACATAAAGTCGCTTGCAGACATGTTTCCTCTCAAAGTATTTGCAACAGTCCAAAGCTGATTGCGCAGTTTCTGTTGAAGTTCTTCGCTCATATTATAATCTTTTTATTTTTTTACATCCATATAATTCTACATCGTCGGAATCCTTATAATGATATGTCAATACATCTGGAACTATGTTTGATGGTGCATTTTGAGGTTGACGCAACCAAACACTATTACCATCAGGTTTCCACCATTCATTAATTACATACACATTCTGATTCGGGTAGTAGAAGTTTGTTAAATTCAACATGTTCTTCTCACCCAAAATCTCCGCCAAATATGCTGTGATTATTTTCTCTACTAACATGATTTGGCTTCGAGTCGGTTCTTTAATATTTGCTATACACCCCACATAAATGGAATTTAATCGATTCTTTATTTCTTCTAAATGGTGTCCCTTATCGCAAAAGCGTTCAAAAACATTTCTTGTTGACATTCCACAATAATAGCTTTCTTTAGACTTGGCATATTTCCGCATTCCATGCAACAAATACAGAGAAGAATTAATATTATATTCTTCTTGCCATACCTTTATATCCTCACGAGAAGTAAAAGGGCCATACCATTTAACAAGAAATACACTTTCCTCCATTTTACTATTCCCAATTAAATGTATTGATAATATCACGAAGCTGACTGACAACTCGTTTAAGCATAGTTGTACGTTCCATCAATTTTAATCCTTTCTTGGCTTTGATAGCATTCTTGATAATTTCAGGTTTCTCCCGCTGTAAGAAGTCATATTCCGAAATATATTTGGTCAATGCTTCTTCATCTATGCCCTCAATTGTAGCAAGATCGTGAATTGCTCTGCTTCTGGCCATAAAAATGTAATTAGTCAATCGACTCTCTAAGTCCATTGAACCATCAGCTTTTGCCTGTTGGAAACCATCTTTGTCATTATCCACGTTCTCACGGATGAAATCATCAATCAGTTTTGACTTACTTCGCATGACAGCATCCTTAATCATGGTATCAAGGATGGCCTGACGCTTCTGCTGATAGTTGTCCTCATCCGGATTTAGTTCTGCAATCAATTCAAGGATATATGCAACATTGATAACATCGCTGTGCAATAATTCCAGACAGAAGTCAATATCTTCCAACATGCTTTCATTACCATATGGCAATTGTGGCTCTCCTGCAATTGGAGTTGTAGAAGTAGGAGGATTGATAACGCCCACTGTAATATCAAGATATTTACTCTTGAAATCTGCAAACTCTTGCTCAGTCAAGATAAAATCAGGATCGGAAGGCTCAAAATCTTCGTATATTTGAATTTCAGCATGTTTCTTGATGATTTCTCTGAATGCAAGAACAAAATCACGTTTTTCATACTCACTTTGCAGTGTGTCAATAATTTGAACGTTCGGATATTTCTCTTTGAACTTTATAGCCAATTCGTTCAGTTCTTTCTTCACATTCTCATACGGTTCACGAATAATAAATTCGTTTGGCTGATTATTGCTGAAAAGCTTGATGGCTGCATCAACATTGCTTTTCAGTTCACGGAAACATACTACTTTACCAAAGCGTTTCTTTTCATTTAAAACACGATTGGTACGACTGAATGCTTGAAGTAGTCCATGATACTCCAAGTTCTTATCAACATAAAGGGTATTCAATTTCTTCGCATCAAAGCCAGTAAGGAACATGCCCACGACTAACAACAAATCGAGTGGTTCCATGTCTGCTTTCTTTTTCTTCATACGAAGATTGATATCATCGTAGTATGCACTGAAATTCTCCGTTGAGAAAGCAGTCCCGAACATTTCATTGTAATCGTCAATAATACATTGAAGTTCATCGGAAGTGACCTTCTCATTTTCAAATCCCTGATTCATGCCTGTCTGACTATCATCTTGGCTTTCATTAGCAGCATATGTAAATACCGCACCAATTTTGATTTTTGGATTCAATGATTTGAAAATCTTGTAATATTTCAAAAGCATTGGCACAGACTGAATGGCAAACAAGGCGTTATATTCTCCGTCGAAAGTAGATTTATTGAAATTAGTCAAGATAAACTGAGCAATCTCAGTCATTCTCTTTTCATTGAACAGATCAGTATCCTGTTGACCTTTGTAATATTCTACAAGGAAACCAAGCACATTCTCATCAGCAATGGCATCCTTTATAAGATAGCGATGCAGACATTCCCCAAACACTTCAGCCGTAGTATGGTCCTGTTTGGCATTTTCGGCAAAGATAGGCGTACCTGTAAAACCAAATATCTGAAGATTATTAAAGAACTTCACGATGTTCTTATGGCAATCTCCAAAATGACTACGATGACATTCATCGAATATCATTACTACCTTTTGGTTGCGTACCTCTTGAAGGTGCTTGTTGTAATAATCACGAGTGACAGCACAATTCAACTTTTGAATGGTCGTGATTATGATTTTGCTATCACCACTTAATCGCTTAATCAGTTGATATGTGTTATCTGTATTATCAACGGCTCCTGGTTCGAATGCTTCATATTCTGACTGAGTTTGTGTATCAAGGTCATGGCGGTCAACAACAAACATCACTTTATCGATACCATCCAACTCACTTACCAATTGAGCTGCTTTGAATGATGTCAGTGTTTTACCTGCACCGGTAGTATGCCAAATATAGCCATTCTTATTACTGTTCTGAACACGGTCAAGTATTTGTTCGACAGCATAAAACTGATATGGGCGAAGAACCATCAAACATTTATCTCCCTCATGCAAAACAATGTATTTGCTTATCATTTTGCCCAAGTTGCACTTATCAAAAAAGAAATAAGAGAACTGTTTTAGGTCATTGAAGGCATTATTTGATGCGTCAGTCCAATTAAATGTAAACTTATATCCGCTATTAGGATTGTTTGCAAAATAACGGGTATTTACTCCATTACTGATAACAAAGAGTTGAATGTAATCAAATAGTCCATGGAATGATGTTTTGTGATACCGCTGAATCTGATTATAGGCTTCTTTTAATTCCACACCTCTACGTTTCAATTCTATTTGAACCAAAGGAAGCCCATTTACAAGAATGGTCACATCATAGCGACATTTCTTTCTGCCTTCAACTGTAATCTGGTTAGAAACCTGGAATTCATTTTGGCACCACTGCTGTTTGTTGATAAACTCAATCCAAACACGTTCACCATTTTCTAATTGGAAATCTTTAAGGTCACGAAGTTTTTTTGCTTTTTCGAAGCGAGTACCTCCTTCAAGATAGAGTAGTATTTTATCAAACTCTTTATCTGTGAAGCTTTCACGACCATGCAATGCCAATTCTTTGCGGTTGTGTTTTTCCAACTGCAATTTAAAATTAGCATATAGATTATCCTCTTCCTTGATAGAAATATATTCATAATTCATTTCTTGCAAGGTCTTAATCAATCCCTGTTCCAGTATTTCTTCACTCTGCGTTACCATACGTAATAAATTAGCTAAGATTGAAGACACAAAATCCCCAATTAAATGCAAAATTACTACTTTTTTATTTGTTTCAGGCCTGTCTTGATGAGAAAATGATGTCAGAAGTTGATTTTTACACCAATGAAAAACTTTTTTTTATTTCAACCAGAATGGCACTAATCACAGATAGATTCTCTTTACTTTAATTTATCCGCATTATATGTATGCGGATGATAAAGTAAAGTTATATTTTTAAGGGTAGGGAAAAAGAACTATATATTATTCTTTCCCTACCTTCTGTTTTATATTTGTTGGCCAAAAGAAAAATATGACTTCTTTCTTTGCCTTGCCGAAATCATGCTTTTGTGACACCCAAGTGACACTATTTTCTTTTCATTGCAAATTCATACTCTGAGGAAACACTGCTAACTCACAGATATAAAGACTAATACAATCACATTGCTATTACCTGTAATATTGTAGCCTAATACCCCAAGCGACCAAGCGGTCGTTTGAGAGTGCCAGATATTTCAGCAAGCTGATTGATGAGAAAAAGGCGTTATTTGAACCTTTTATCTTTTCGCCAGCTTCGATATGTCATTCTTGACAAAGACGAAATCAACACGCCAATTTGCGTCTGGGCTTGCCCGTTATACAACATTTATTGAGTTGGGGTAACTCAATACCCCAAGCGATGAATCGCTCGTGAGAAATTGCCAATAACCATGCAAGCTGGATATGGAATTATTGCAATTATGGGATGTATCAGCTCTCCACGCAATCATGTTTTGGTTGGGCTATCCTCTGTTTGATAGCTGGCAGGGATAAGCACATTTCAATAATGCTTTTACGAACTCTTTTATGAACCCTACCGGTTCTTTTATGAACTCTTATGTGAACTCTTTTCCTGCTTTTTAGGTTGATATCCCGGAGTAATGTCGGCCACCATAAATGCAGATACTTGATAATGAACACAGAACTATTGTCCGAACGCTTGCCAATCAGTCGAAACGAATCTGCCAGATTCTTTAGGTCGATTTTGCCAACCTCAGATGGTTCTGTTACGAACTCAAAAATTGCCAATCACTTTGGAACAGAGAGTGAGAGAATTGCATTTGAACATCCTCCCACTCTTTATTCGTCATTTACCAAGAGACTTGAATACTTTTGCAATACACCGCTTTTTCTGTTCCATATTTGGATGAACATATAAATCCAAAGTTGTTGAAATATTAGAATGCCCTAACAATACACTAACGGTTTTGTAGTCACAACCAGCTTCTATACAACGAGTGGCAAAACTATGACGAAGCCCATGGTATTTTAATTTGGGAATACCCAACTTCGCCATTAATTTGCCGTAATAATTACGGTAGGTACGAGGTTCGGTTGGATATTCATCATTAGTCAAGACATAGAACTCTTCATTGACGACCTTCTTTAGTGGTTTTACCATTGCAAGAAGCTCCTTTGTAATGGGAATTTCCCGACATGAGTTTTGAGTCTTGGGAGTATTGATAACTAATTCGGTATGTTTCTCCATCCCATTAATAATGTAAATACGTTCAATTGTACGATTAACAGTAATCGTGCCCTCAGAAACATTGATGTCACTCCACTTTAAAGCACAGACTTCCCCTATGCGCAGTCCCGTACAAAGACTGATGTAGATACCCAGCCCGGCAAAGGAGAAATGGCTTTGAATATGACTGAGTATTTTCTTGTGATTAGCGACTGACAATACTTCCAATTCTTTGGTTATTGAAGGAGACGGATATTTGATGTCCCACTCCTGATAGTCCATCCATTCATTTTTAACTCCGAATTTCATTACCATTTTAAGGACAATCAGAATGTCCTTGACGGATTTCACACTCATTCCATTCTCAATTTTCCGCAAAACAAAGTCTTGCACAGCCTGTTCATGGAGTGCATAACTTTCTCCAAAATTTGGAAGAATGTGATTCTCCAAGATAAGCACATAAGCAGCCATTGTGGACTGCTTCACATAAGGTTGTTTGTACTCTTTCCATGCAACCGAGATTTCTCTAATTGTTTTTTGTCCCATAATCGTATATTTATATTGTACATATAATTAGAGAATAATAAATCACTGATGTTCCCCATTTGAGATTTCCGGAGTTTAGTGGAGAGTGGGATTCTTTTAAATTAGTTGAATTAGGTAAATTCATAGGTGGAGGTACTCCATCTTCTTCAAACTTATCCTTTTGGACAGGTTCAATTCCATGGATTTCATCATCTGATATTAAAGAGGATAATATTAATAATATATCTATATCCCGTTATATTACAGAAGATGCTATCGAAAAATCTGCTACAAAATATTGTCCTGCGCCAGTCATTCTTATCGTATCAAGAGTAGGTGTTGGAAAAGTAGCATTATCACATACATCTTTATGCACTAGCCAAGATTTCTGTAATATTATAGACATAAAATGTCATCCAGTATTTCTTTCGTATAATTTACTTCGCACAATGAAGCGAAAATCAAGAGAAGTACAGGGAACATCTATCAAAGGTATCACATCCGATGAACTCCAAAAGATAAGAGTGTTTATACCCAAGAATAAGGATGAACAAAATAAAATTTCAAATCTTCTGACATTGCTCGATGAACGTATCGCCACCCAAAACAAAATCATTGAGGATTTGAAAAAATTAAAGTCCGCAATTAGAAAAAAGATGTTCTCCTTATTGAAAGATGAATATACAGAGAGCTTTGAAATCAATCAGCTACTTGATTACGAACAACCTACTGCATATATTGTAGCTAATGATGAATACTTTACCGACACAAGTTTAACCCCTGTTCTAACTGCGAATAAAGGTTTTATCTTGGGGTATACAGACGAAAAATTTGGCATATATCAAAAAGGAGAGTGTATAATCTTTGACGATTTCACAATGGATGCAAAATATGTATCATTCCCTTTTAAGGTAAAGTCTTCGGCAATAAAAATACTCACAGCAAAACCGAATGTAAATCTTCGATTTATGTTTGAATATCTATCATATTGGGAACTTAAATCAGAAGAACATAAAAGGCATTATATTTCAGAAATAGCTTCGCTTGTAATTGAACTACCTTCAAAAGAAAGACAAAGTATAATAGCCTCACTAATGACTTCGTTAAACAGCAAATTGGATATTGAAGCAAAAACAAAGATAAGATACGAAGAACAAAAGAGATACTTACTCTCGCAAATGTTTATATGAACATCTGCGAGAGCAAATATTGTTTCTGCTTTGAATACTTGATGATCAAACTATTATGTGTCTCTAATAGTCCATGTAACTTTCTGAAAACAACGGAGATTCTTTTTTGTTCTTCTAATTTTGGCAGACGGATTTGTATGTTTCCCATTGTGTTATTCATAAGTTTCGGGTTTGCTAAATTAGTTGAGACATACATCCTTGTTGCTTCTGCTAAGACTAATGAAACGAAATGGGCATCAAATCCTTTTTTGAGCTTTAACAAGCCACAGACATTAGTGCAATTAAACTTTCCATTACGATAAAATACCGTTCCTGCATTTGCACCGTCAGTCGTCCAACTGATATATTCACCTTCAAACATAAAATCATCAAGATAACCCATAATTCCGTCATTTGATGTTTGAGAAGAATACACAGGGTATAACGGATTTTCTTGTTGGCTAATTTCTACCGAACTAATAACTCTACCACGTCCTATTGATGCAATATCTTGAATCTTGAATTGTTCCCAAGAATCAGAGTGAAGCATTTTCAAACTAATTGCGGACATTACAAATAAACAATCCTTAATTTCATTATGATAACCAGACGGTTATACCTCAAAACATCGCATTATTTGTAACATTATGCTCTACATCCATCACATTAGAAACGGAATATTCCTCATTATATTATTATCAAAGTGTGTAGAAGAGTCAATCTTGAAGCAGTGTATTCTGCTATTTTGCATAGTTAGCTTGTGTGATATTTAATTAAAGATAAAATTTTTCGAATTATACAAATAGGTTTTGATCTAAAAGACTACCTTTGCATAAATTTAGCGTTATGAGTACAACAGAATATATACAAATCATTATCGGCATCGGTCAGATTATTGCTGTTGCTATTATCCCAATTATTGTTTGGGTATTAGGAATAAAGTACCAAAATAGAAAAGCAAAAAAAGATGCTCAATTAAGAGTCTTCCTTACACTAATGGCAGATCGAAAATCAACCCCAATAACAAAAGAATGGGTTGATGCCTTAAATACAATAGATGTAGTATTTCAGGAAAACAAAAAAGTTAGACATGCATGGAGAGAATATTTAGATAGTTTAAACGAAAAATCACCTCATTTTGATAGTAGTAATTCTTTTAGACTTGACTTACTTTCAGAAATGGCCGTTTCTCTTGGGTATAAAAATTTAAAGCAAACAGAGATTGATAGATTTTATTCTCCTAAATATTTTGGTTCTCAAATGAGCCGACAGGAAATATTATTTCAAGAGAATCTACGAATTTTAACTCGATCCAAAAGTTGTGCTGAAAGTTTTACTGATGAAGAATATGAACAGCACTATAAGGAGTTGATGGAACAGCAAGGAGAGTAAAGAATATGGGGAATATCCCTTTCCTGTGAAATTGCTGTAAGCCTCCGGTAAAGTACGTATTTTCTGCAATCTCTTCGTCCAGTATCTTTGTACCCAAAAATAAGACTTATGATGACACGAGAAGAAGTTGCAGAAATTATTATGTACTGCAAGGAACACAAAGTAACTTATAAATCAAGGCTGGCGGAACTCAATATCCCTGTCTGGAGATTTTATGACAGCAAGTCCCGTTATGCAGAAGAACAGTCCTGCGTCAATACTTCCAAAGGTGATTTTATAGAACTGGGACAAAATGGCACATTTATTCCAGTCCCGTCATTTACCGGTCAGAGCGGCCGTAAACCCAAAGGAGAGTCATCATCCGGATTTAAAAGAATAGAGATACGTACATCAAAAGGAGACGCAATACGCATTCAGGGAGAGCTCAACCCACAGGAACTTTATTCAATAATTCAAGCCTGCAGCCATGTTTAACCTTAACGACAGCCTTCATTATCTGCTGTACAACCGTCCGACGGATATGCGGAAGAGTTTCCATACACTCAGTGGTATAGTGACCGATGCCATGGGGCATGACCCGTGTAACGGAAATGTTTACATCTTTATGAACAGGGCGCGCAACCGTATCAAGCTTCTCCACTGGGAAGCAGGTGGAATGGTACTTTATTCCAAGCTTTTGGAGACCGGTACGTTTGGCAAGCCCGGCTCCTTTAGTAAGGACGACATCTGCGAAGGAATAGAATGGCGTGACCTTGTAATGATCGTGGAGGGTATTATAGAATCCAGAGATTCACGTAGAAACAGACTTGAAAACTTGAGAAAACTTCGCAAGTAACCGGTATTTAATGTACTGTAAAGTTGTGTATTCCAGTATATTTTATTATCTTTACACTATAATAAGATGATGGAATTCAGATGTTTATGGAAGAGTAGATAAAGAAGTTGATGGAGGAAAATGAAAGGCTACGCAAGGAAAATGATGTCCTTTCAGGAAAAGTGGCATCCTTGGAGCAGACCCTTTATTGGCTGAGAAAGAAAATGTTCGGCAGAATGAGCGAAAAGAATCTTCCACTCGATCCAAACCAGTTGTCTCTCTTTACAGAACAGGAAATGTCTTCCACGGAAAAGGCCGAAGTTGAAGAAGAAGCACTCAAGGCTGAAGAAGATATGACAAGAAGCATAAAGGTCAGGGAAAAACCTGCGCGCAAGCCTCTTGATACCTCCTCACTGCCGGTGGAGGAAATCAACCTTTATCCGGAAGGAACAACGGAAGAGAACGGAACGCTGAAAGATGACTTTGTTGAAATCGGCAAGGAGGAAAGCATGCATCTGAAACGCATCCCGGCAAGAGTCTATATAGTAAAGACCATCAGACACAAGGTAATAAGAAAGTCGGAGATTAAGGAAAAGTATCCTGAAGAAAGACATATTCTTATTAGTCCTCTTCCTCTGTCCCCTATAAACAAATGTATGGCAGGAGCATCTGTCCTGACTGATATTATTATCGGCAAGTTTATGTATCATCTGCCGTTCTATCGTCTGATACAGCAGTACCGTGAATCAGGCATCACTATAAGTGACTCAACCATGAACGGATGGTATGAGGCGGCAGTAGAGAAGTTGAAGATTCTTTACAACCTGCTCAAGAAACAGATACTCTCAAGTGAATATGTACAGATAGACGAGAGTGTGATTCCTGTTATCGACAACGAGAAGCACAAGACAAGAAAAGGTTATGAGTGGTGCCTGCGTGACGGTATCACCGGAGACGTTGTATTCCATTATGACTGTGGCAGTCGTAGTGGGAAGGTTGCCCGTGGGCTGCTCGGCAATTATGTCGGGCTTGTACAATGTGACGGTTATGATGCTTATGAGCAGTTTGAACGGGTAAAGGGTATCACGCTGTTCGGCTGTTGGGCTCATGCCAGGAGAAAGTTTACTGAGGCACTGGATGAGAACAGAGTATTGGCCACACAAGCATTATGCTATATAGGAAAACTGTACAAGGTTGAATCCGAAGCCGGAGAGGCAGGACTCTCAGTTGAAGAACGTAAGGAAAAGCGTATCCGTGAATCATATCCTGTAATATTGGAATTTGAAAAGTGGATGCAGGACGCCTATCTCAAAGTTCTGCCTAAGAGCCGTACCGGAAAAGCCATTGAATACACATTCTCACTTCTGCCAAGACTCTCCAGGTATGTGAATGACGGGAGGGTGAATATCGACAACAATCTTATTGAGAATGCGATAAGGCCTTTGGCTTTGGGAAGAAAAAACTATCTGTTCTGTGGCAATGACGCATCGGCATACAGAGCGGCCATTGTATATTCCCTTATCGGCTCATGCAAGTCTGCCGGAATTGAACCAAGAATATGGATGGAGGATGTTCTAAGGAAAATACCCTACTATGAAAGGGATAAAAAGGATATGACAGAACTTCTTCCACGGAATTGGGGAAAAATCAACGCAAAATTGTGACGAATATATAGTATTTTAAACAACTAGTCCCGAATCGGAGGCGAATCTGAACGAATCGTACCGAACCGGGACTAATTGTTTCTATTGCGAAATACGTGGTTCACCGGAGGCTTACAAATTGCTGATTTTTTATCCTTAATTAAAGGGCTAAACGATAATATCCACAAAGGTATTAAGGGAGAAACCGTCTGCTTTTCAGATTTGGGTGAAGCTTATTCTGGATTAAGCGGAAAAGGCGGTGATGATTTCGGATATGGTGAGCCATTCATTACTTATATGAACGTGTATCAGAATACTTACATCTCGGAAAAGGATTATGAATTGGTACAAATCGCTCCCAACGAAAAACAAAACAGTGTGCAGTACGGTGATGCCTTATTCACACTCTCATCTGAAACTCCGGAAGAAGTTGGTATAGGTGCAGTATATTTGGGCAATACGCAGAAACTTTATTTGAATAGCTTCTGCTTTGGCATTCATTTCTATGATGAACGTGTATTACCTCAATACCTTGCCCACTTCATTTCAAGTTCTTCATTTCGTAGGGCTATATATCCGTTAGCACAAGGGAGTACACGGTTTAATCTTCAAAAAAATGACTTTATGAAGATGAAGTTTTTGCTACCAAGCTTAGAGAAACAAGGACATATAGCTAACACTCTTGACGCTTTGCATTGCCGTTTGGCAAATGAAAAGTCATTAACGGAACAATACATTTTATTGAAGAAGTATCTATTAAGCCTAATGCTTATATAAACATTTTCTGAAGCAAATACCGTTTCTGCTGTTGAAGACAACTTATGTATTCTTGCTCATTATCCAATTTTCTCTCAGTGAGTTCAAACATACTACAGATTTGCTGTTGAACAGACATTGGTGGGATCGGAAATCGACTCTTACCTAACGCAGTTTGGTTGATACTTGCTTGTGAAACTGCTTTATTGCAAATAGTTTGAAAATGGTTTATTGCCCAATCAGTACAAAGAAGTAAATGCAAAAAACGAGGTCTAACTATGGTTGTATTGGGTATAATTCGCAATAAATTCATGCCATGATAAAGTCCATAATCTTTGTCAAGATAGGCTGTATTTCCTATATACTGAATACTATTGATATTGCTAAACAGAATATTACCTACGTTTAACCTATAGCTTTCAGGAATACACTCTACATAGCCAATTCGTTGTATACCAATACAATGTTTGCTAATAGTTTCTATGCGAGAAACCTTATAAGGGGTTTGATAACTCACTTGTGTTCCTGAATAGCCACTTTTTATTTGCGCCAAGTCATCCAGTCTATATAAAATCCAATCATTCTCTGATGAAAGCAATTGCTAACTAAGCCCTTTAATTAAGGATTGCAGTTTCTCAATGATTTTGTTTTGGGTAGCGATGCGCTCATCTATAAGTCGCAAGAGCGTGGCTATTTTCGTTTGCTCTACTTTGGACGGAATGCCAATAAAGCACTCGGAAAAATTCTTTGTGCTGATGGAATAGATTTTTGTTCCTTGTGCTATTCGTCTAATCTGATTATGAAATGCAGATGACGAAAAAGCATATCCTTTGAAGCCGATAACAGTTTTATTTTTATTGTCACGTCCATGAATTGTATGCAATCCACATACAATGTTTTTTCCTGCAAGGTCAAAGAACTCAATAGGCTTGGCTACTTCATTCGTATCTTCCGAGGCATCTGCAAAAGCCACATCACCCTCTTTACACAATTCAAAGTTCTTGGGCATATTGTCCTCTTTGATATTGGGTAAATTATCTCTTGTCAAATCAACCATAGTAGGAAGCCCAACATGAATTAGTCCATAATGTAAGTTCATTATGGCTTTCGTTCCATATTCAAGTTGCTCCCAGCTTAAAGAATTGGTTGAATAGAAGTCCAATAGCTCGGACACTTTACATATTTCCCACTCTTCACTAAACTCCGGGAATCTCAAATGGGGAACATTAAGGTTCTTCGAACCTTTTATCTTCTCACACTCGGCAGAGCAAGCAACCTCGTTCTGCTCTCGCTCAATCGAAGATTTGAGGACCTTTTTATCTTTATTATCTATTGCCATAGTTATCATTCTTTTGTAGGATTCAAATCAAATGGAAGCAATGGAGTTTCATCATTACCCTCATTAAAACGATCAAAATCAGATATGTATGATTTATCTTGAATCAGTTTATATTTTTCGTATTCTCTATAAGCCTTATCTCTTGCTTCTTCTTGTGTCACTTTCCCGGCTGTATCGCACAGCTCGTAATCCATCGTTGCAAGATATTGTTGAAGGAACTTTTTCCAATCATCCATAGTTGAAACAATATGACGTGAAGCACGTGATTCTGCCATATCAAGAAAGGCTGTTGTAATAAGATTCAGCTGGGACAATTCAGAATCTGACAAGTAATTTTTCGCGACGATGGTATCAGACTTTTGCACTCTTCCGTCAGGGGCTTTCTTCCATGTGGTAAGTCCCATATAAGGTTGCTCAGAATCGGCCCGCTGATAGATAATTTCCGCAGCTGTATGATGGGTAACAGCAAGGTGCATCATATTCTGTACCATCTTGAAGAACAACTTTGTATCTTCAGATTTCGGGTCGTAATCTGCACTACATTCTGCATAAATGTCAGTTATCTTTTGGTAATATCTGCGCTCTGAAGTACGTATCTCACGAATACGCTCAAGCAAATCGTCAAAATAGTCCTTTCCGAAATGTTTGCCTTGTTTCAGCCTCTCGTCATCAAGGGCATATCCTTTAATGATAAACTCTTTCAGCACTGAAGTTGCCCAAATGCGGAATTGAGTAGCTTGATAGCTGTTTACTCGATACCCCACCGCTACAATAGCATCGAGGTTGTAGAATAGCGGCATACGCTCCACTTCCCGGTCTCCTTCTGTTTGAACTATCCCAATTTTTCGGATAGTTGCCTCTTTGGAAAGTTCTCCTGTTTCGTAAATTTGTCCGAGATGATAATTTATGGTTCTTACATCAACCCCAAACAAATCCGCCATTCTTTTTTGTGACATCCAGAATGTTTCGCTGTTGAAAATGACTTCTACCCGTGCTTCTCCTTGGGCTGTTTTATACAATAATATATTAGAACTTAGCGAATTATGCATAAATTCTGCCATTGAGACAGATTGCGAGAAAAAGTCTCGTGCCTGTTGAACAAGCAACTTTTTGCCATCAGCATTTTCCGCAATAATTATACATGCCATACGAGAAAGACGGAATATATTCACCTTGCGGAATGAACCGTTTCCGATCCTGACCATATCAACCGCTTGGTTGAAATGCTCGTCCACATTCATTCCTTTCTCTCCGGCTACCTTGATGGCTTTGTCTATGACCCGTTGGAATTTCCAATAAGCAGAATAGCCCATTGCACCACAAAGGTCACGGGAACTCCAGTATTTATTCCCGTTTTCATCCTTGCGGCATATATTCTCAAATGAAGGTGTCATCTGAGATATGTTGTCATTTTCACCCATTGCTATTACTTTCTGAACTATTCTACAATGCCTAATTCTTTCAGGTACACTTCAATCTCTTTATCGAGTTCAGCACGTTTGGCTTCCAATTCCTTTATTTCTGCCATTACAGCTTTAATATCAATAGGTTCTTCCTCTTCAAAGGTATCAACATAACGAGGAATATTCAAATTGTAATCATTCTCGGCTATTTCTTGAAGAGAGGCAAGATGACTATACTTTTCTATTTCCTTACGGTCACGATAGGTCTCAACAATCTTTTGAATATGCTGTTCCCTAAGCTTGTTTTGTGTCTTGACCTTTTCAAACTCTTTGCTGGCATCAATAAAAAGGATATTATCATCCTCCTTGCGACATTTCTTGAATACAAGAATACAGGTCGGGATGCTCGTACCATAGAAAATATTGGCAGGCAAACCGATAATGGCATCCACATAGTTTTTCTTTTCTACGAGAAAACGACGGATCACTCCCTCTGCATTTCCTCGGAATAGTACACCATGCGGAGCAACACAAGCCATCGTACCACCTTCGTTCAAATGGTAAATCATGTGCAGGATAAAAGCATAGTCGGCTGTCTTGCGTGGTGCAAGCCGTCCTGCTTTACTGAAACGGTCATCGGTATTGAATTTGTCGGCGGCACTCCATTCAGCAGAGAACGGAGGATTTGCTACAACAGCATCAAATTGGGTGTCGCCAAAGGCATCCCATTCAAGTGTATCACCGTTTTCTATCTTGAAATTACTGAACTTAATGCCGTGAAGCAACATATTCATTCGAGCAAGATTGTAGGTTGTCGGATTCTTTTCCTGTCCGTAAATATCTACAGCGTTACCAATACTTGCAGCACGAAGCAACAACGAGCCGCTACCGCAAGTAGGGTCATAGACATTGCGCAAACGCTGGTGTCCAATGGCAACAATCTCTGCTAAGATACGGCTAACTTCCTGCGGAGTATAGAACTCTCCAGCCTTTTTCCCGGCTCCCGCAGCAAACTGTGAAATCATATATTCGTAAGCATCACCCAATATATCAATCTCTTGCGATGCCTCTAATCCAAAATTTATATCGTCCAATGCAAGAAGCACATTGCTGACAAGTGTATTTTTATCATCGGCTGTCTTACCCAATTTAGGTGAAGCCAAGTCAATATCTGAGAACAAACCGCCAAAATCATCTTCGCTGTCTTGTCCCAAAGTACTGTCCTCAATACGCTTCAATGAGCGTTCAAGCATGGGTAAGATGTTTTCTTTTCGCTTGATAGCTTCAATTACTGACGAAAACAAAAATTGGGGCTCAATGAAATAACCGATATTCTCCAGGCATTGGTTCTTTGCTTCCTCTTGCAATTCAATAGCATCGGCATCGTCCGTTTCCCACAATTCCTTAAAAGTTATATCATCATCTGCCAAAGCATTGTTGGCGTATTTTTCTATTTTCTCCGACAGGTATTTATAAAAAATGAAACCTAATGTAAAATACATAAAGTCGCTTGCCGACATATTACCACGCAAACGGTTTGCAACCTCCCAAAGCTGGTCACGGAGTTTCTGCTGTAATTCTTCGCTCATTATTTCTAATCTTTAATTACTGTAAAATAAATTCTTTAATCTGCTTAGTCAATAATGCTTTACGCTTTTTGATAAAATCAAGGAAATAGTCTAAACTATAGTCGTTCATTTCAGGTATATGATGACGTTCCTTAAAATTAGCATCTCGATCTTTTAGCCATAAATCAAAAGGTTTAGCATTTTTAGATTTATTTTCTGAGTCATCCAACAATTCTAAATTCAAAATTGAATTATAGCAGGCCTGGTACTTTTCTATAGTTACATCATCATATCCTTTTGCACGAAGATTTTTTATTTTAAATTCATTTTGAGGATAAATATGGTCTTCATTGTATTTCTTATCTTTCCAATCTCTCCCTTGATACAACAATGATAAAATCAAATAGCTATATTTAGTACCATAACTATAGTTCAGCATATTTTCTATCTCCATATCGTTGAATGTCATTTCAATTTTCAATTCTTTACTAAGTTCAACATAGGGGAAATAGTCTGTTGCTAATTTAACAACAGGTCTCATACTATTCAATTTATTATCAGTTGAACTACCTAGCACTCCTTTAAGCAGCATCATGATAATCCATTTTTGAATATTATTTTGATCCTCAACATCTTTCAAATTAGAGGAAGTGAGATAGCCTTTGTTTTTCCCTCTCAAATATTGAGCAATAGGAAGTAACACCAACCTTGCTACTAAATTTTTATCTGTAAAGCCATAACGACTAACCAATTTTATACTATTGGCAATGGCATCTTTTGTTTCATCCCAATGATCTTCTATACATTCTAGGTTTTTCTTCGTGAATGAACTAAGTTTATACTGTATAGGAAGATTTTCTGTTAGATACATCGCCCCTTTCATCACAAAGTCTTTACCAAAATTATAACCAGTTCCTATCTTGTTAATTTCATCTGTAAATTCATTGATTTCTTCTCTTGCGTTCAAATTCCTCCATTTAGCAGTCGCTGTTGACAAAAGAATATCGCTATATTCTAGTTTTTGGCCACCAGTATTGGTACGAATAAATATCTCTAAAACCTTATCATAATCATCAGATTTTTCCTCGTAATAATTTATGTTTTGAGATACATTTACTACACTAAAAAGTTTACTTATCATTTTTCGAGCTTTTTTCTTAGCTTCATCATCAAAAGCATTAAGCTGATTTTCTATAGAATCTTTAGCATCTTCTGCATCATCATAATTTAATATATCTCCAACACGATACCATAATTGAGGATAATCTGTTCTTTGCAGAGGTGTTTCATCCTCTTTAAATAAAAATTGATATGTCATCTCCTCTGGATTATCATCTCCCTTATCCCAAAGAAGATTTAAATATAGTCTTGTTGTTCGCCACTTTCGATAAAAAAAACGATATGAACCACGTAAGGCTATATTTATAGATGTTATTCTCTGCTGTCCATCAAGAACCAAATATATATCTTGATTTACACCATCCAAATTAGCCTCTTTATTATGCGGTTTTGCTTGATCAAAGTCTTTTATAAATTCATATGAAGTCCAATCTTTCTTCTTTTCTTCTCTAATCTTCCAAAAAAGAAAAGAACTAATAGGATATCCACACATAATAGAATCAAACAGTTTTTCTACTTGCGCTGGATTCCAAACGTATTCTCTCTGAATAGCAGGTAAAAAAGTATTCCTCCCTATTCTTTCGGATATTAAATCCTTTATCGTAGTATTAAAATAAGCCATATGTTTATTCCTTATTCTTATTTATTGTTTGACGCAACAAGTTAAAAACAAAATCTATTTCAGCATCGTTTTTCAATGGGAAACGAACTTCATAAGCCCCATTTCCCCAATGTCCAACTTCTGACACATCACGAGTAATACCTTCTGGGTCTTTGAGTGTTCCTTTCTTAGCATTGAGAAACAGCCTTATTCCCTTGTTTTGCATAACTATATCACAAAATACCTTTCCTCCTATTTTGAAACCTATAGTTTTCTTTTTGGGATATATTGTAATATCCTCTCCAAATGATAGCAAAAACTCTTTGATTTCTGTATAGATGTTGAGAAAATCATCTTTTATGTTCTCTAAATGATCCTGTTCGCTATAAACTTTAATTTCTTTACTTACCGTTGTTATTGCCTCACTATTAGAAACCGTTTTAATACTTTCCTTGCTTGAACGGTTTACTATCTGTTCAAATGAAAGCGTATCATTTGTAAAACGTTTGATTTCCCATAGTTCTATAGGCAAGTCTTTGAAATTGATAGCTTCTTTTTGATAAGTTGTAAAATTAGGTGAAACAAACAACACCTTTGACTGAGACCAATCCACATCGTTTCGTTTGAGTGCACCCGACTTAGACTCGTTGTACTCTAAAATAAATTCAGCCTTGTTATTTAACATCAGGGATAGATAAGCATAACCTTGGTCTATTACACTAAAATTCTTATCTCTTTTATATTCTATTATTACAAAGGATTTTTTCTCTGAATCAAAAGCCAAAGAGTCTATACGGAAAGAACCAATAGAAAATTCCGTCTTGATGAAATCAAGCCCAAGCAACGTCTGGAGATTCCTTTCAACGATGTTTTGAATTTCCTTCTCCAACTTAAATGGCATCTCTTTTATAAGCGTTAGTTGCTCATTATTTATCTTGTATGTTGACATCCTTATTCCCAATTAAACGTTTTTATAATACTACGCAGTCTTTCCATTATTCTCGTCAAAGCCTTTCGGGTTTTGATAAGACCAAGATGTTTCTCTTTCAATGCCTTTTGTATAATCTCCGGCTGCTCTTTTTGTAAATAGTCATACTCCTTCATGTAATGATTAAGCACCTCCACTGAAATCTGTTCTTCATCAGCCAAATCATTTACGGCCTTAGTGCGTTCTGACACAATATATTGGTTTAATCGTTCTTCCAATTCGTTTGTTCCGTCAGCCTTATTACGACCGTTCATGAAATTCTCCTTGTCTTCATCAACATTCTTTTTGATAAAACCGTCAATGAGTTTGGCTTTGCCACGCATTCCGGCATCCTTAATCATTGTATCAATGATATTCTGGCGTTTTTCAGAATAATCATCACTATAAGGGTCAAGGTCATTAATTAGTGCAAGAATGTAAGCCACATTGATAATGTCACTGTGTAAGAGCTCAAGACAGAAATCAATATCTTCCAATCCTTGGTTATTTCCGTATGGAACAGGATCTTCCGCAACAGTTGACGGTGCAGCAGGTGGGTCAATAAACCCGACTGTAATATCAAGATATTTACTCTTATAATCGTTAAACTGTTGTTCAGTCATGCCGAGGTCTTCAGCATCCTCGCTGTAATCTTCGTATATCTGTATTTCTGCATGTTTACGGATAATATCACGGAATGCAAGCACAAAATTCTTCTTGTCATTTTCGCTTTGCAGAAAGTCTATACTACTTGGTGTTGGATATTTTTGCAGAAAATCAGTTGCCAAACTCTTATACTCCTGCTTTACTTTTTCAAACGGAGGGCGTACTATATCTTCAGGATTATCAGAGTTGCTGAACAATTTAATAGACGTATCAACATTGTTTTTCAAATCTCTGAAACAAACTATTTTACCAAAACGTTTCTTCTCGTTCAACACTCGGTTGGTTCGACTGAACGCTTGCAGCAAACCATGATATTCCATATTCTTGTCCACATAGAGCGTATTCAGCTTTTTACTGTCAAAGCCTGTAAGGAACATACCCACAACAAGACAAAGATCAAGCGGTTTCATATCCGCCTTCTTCTTTTTCATGCGCAGATTGATGTCATCATAGTAAGCACGGAAGTTCTCCGTGGTAAAAGATGTGCCGAAGTTTTCATTATAATCGTCCATGATGGCTTGCAGTTCATCCGCCTCACCCACGCTCTCTTTTGCATACTGCCCTGTACCCATGCCGGTCTGTTCATCATCCTGACTATTGTTAGCAGCATAAGTAAACACAGCACCAATACGGATTTTCGGATTCAACGATCTGAATATCTTGTAATAGCGTATAAGCATCGGCACGGATTGCACCGCAAACAAAGCATCAAACTCTCCATCGAATGTAGATTTGTTAAAATTGTTAAGGATAAATTTGGCAATCTCCTCCATACGAGCTTGGTTATCGTTATCAACTATTTCGTTGCCGTGATAATACTCCACAAGGAAGCCAAGCACATTTTCATCCGCTATTGCATCTTTAATAAGATATTTATGAAGACAGTTTCCGAATATTTCCTTAGTGGTATGTCCATCCACCGCATTCTCGGTGAAGATAGGTGTTCCAGTAAAACCGAATATTTGGGCATTGCCAAAAAACTTCATTATCTTCTTATGACTATCCCCAAAATGACTGCGATGGCACTCATCAAATATCATAACGATACGTGAATGACGGATAGCATCAATCTTGCTGCTATACCACGTCTTACTAACTGCCGCATTAAGTTTTTGAATGGTGGTTATGATAATTTTGGAATTGCTTTGAAGCCGTTTCACTAATTCATCCGTATTATCAGTACTATCTACAGCCCCTGGTTCAAACGCTTCGTATTCCGATTGAGTCTGGGTATCAAGGTCGTGTCGATCAACAACAAACATAACCTTATCCACATCGTCCAATTCTGACACAAGTTGTGCGGCCTTGAACGAAGTCAATGTCTTTCCTGCACCTGTAGTATGCCAGATATAGCCGTTATCGTTGGAGTTCTGCACACGATCCAGAATCTTCTCCACTGCATAGAACTGGTAAGGACGAAGTACCATCAAGCACTTGTCGCCCTCATGCAGCACAATATACTTTCCTATGATTTTGCCAAGCGTACATTTTTCCAAGAAGAATACGGCAAACTTATCCAATTCATTGAACGGATGATTGGCAGCATCTGTCCAGTTGAATGTGAACTTATACCCACTATTTGGATTATTGGCAAAATAGCGAGTATTAACACCGTTGGATATGACAAACAGTTGGATATAATCAAACAATCCGTGAAACGAAGTCTTGTGATAACGCTGTATTTGGTTGTATGCCTGTTTAAGTTCCACGCCACGACGTTTCAATTCAATCTGCACAAGTGGCAAACCATTGATTAGAATCGTCACATCATAGCGGCATTTTTTACGTCCTTCCACCGTAATCTGGTTGGAAACCTGAAATTCATTCTGACACCACTGCTGCCTATTTAGAAATTCCACCCATATACGCTGTCCATCAGCCGTATCAAGCGGATATAAGTCACGGAGTTTCTTTGCCTTTTCAAAGCGAGTACCACCTTCAAGGTATATGAGAATCTTCTCAAACTCTTCTGCCGTAAACTCAGTACGTCCGTGCTCTTCCAATCGTTTGCGGTTGTGAATCTCCAACTGCCGCTTGAAATTGGTATAAAGATTATCTTCCTCGACAATCTGGACATACTCGTAGTCCATTTGTCGGAGTGTAGCTATCAGTCCGGCTTCCAATGCCGCTTCGCTTTGTGTTGACATATTCTTGTCCTGCTGTGGTGTTATTACTTATTTATTCTAGCTTGCAATATCTTGATACCTAATGCATTTTCTATTTTGCATAAGGTTTCCAACGACAAATTTTCTCGACCTTTCAACACTTTAGAAACATACTGCTGGGTACAATTCATTTTCTCAGCCAGCACTCGTTGTGTCATGCCAAGTTCCTCCATCCGGTCCGACATAGTTGCAGCTATAGCCTGTGAATGGCAAACCCAATCCTCTCTTTTGTTTTCCATTATATTCTTTACTTCTTCTAAAGCGTTGTCTATCTTTCCTTCAGCCATTGTATGAATCAAAAATACCTTTGCCTTATTTTATAGGCAAAGGTACTATAAATAATTGAGATAACACAACTTTCAGGTTGTTGTTTGATAGCCAAAACTTAAGAATCACCTATTGTACAACAGAACTATAATGTTTTATTGCTTTACGTATAACATCTTTTTATTAGGGCATCGCCTATCTAGTTCAAATCCGTAATTTCCTTTTGATACGGATTGAAATTTTTCATCTCCATCCTTAATAGTTAATATTTTTAATTTCTTCCACCTACCATCTTCCTCGTTGAAGAAATTTATTTATGCTGATGTTCAACATATTGACTTATCGGAAATGAATTTTAGCAAAACAAACTATACAATCTGAAACGTCCTGAGGCAATAGGAGGAATGGACGGACAAACAAATTATTTGTTTCCACACAGATTAAAAGGGTAAAACAACTTTTTATTCTAAGTTACTCTAAAAAAGGAAGTTTACAATTTATTTGAGAAATGCTCCAATTTATATACTGCTTATTATTGATATGCCAAATTGTCATACTATGACAGGTGGTATATAATTTGTTTTGTTATAATTGTATTAAAACTAATAATATGGCGACAGATATAAATCAGTATTTATCCGAGTCGATTGAGACTCATAAAATGAAACATATTCAAAAGGAAGTTGATGCCTTTCAAGCAAAAGCGGATGAAGTAAAAAGCAAATTGGAGACTCATTATGGGTGTAATTTGTATTATGTCTTTCGCTCCGGATCATTTGCCAAAAATACCGCTATAAATATTAAATTTGATATTGATCTGGTAGCTCCTTTTAAATACGAAAGTTTTGACACTCTCGAAGCTATGTATAATGATGTATATGACTTTTTGGTTAATGAATATAAAGATGGAACTTATATCAGAAAGCAGAAAGTTTCTATTGGTCTCACATTCCCTATTGACAAAAATGGAGTTATTGTCAAGTTGGATGTTGTCCCGGGACGAGAGCTCAATAAAGATGATTATCCTAATACAAAAAATCTGAATTTGTATTTCAACGAGGACCATTGGGGATATAAAAAGGGCTCTCGACAAAAAACAAATATCCATGCCCAAATTGATCATATTTCCGGCAAGTCGGAAGAACGTAAAGTGATACGATTGCTTAAGATTTGGAAAAACACCAATCATCAGGACTATAAGTCTTTTATGTTGGAATTGTTTACAATTAAAGCAATGGCATCATACTCGGGTGACAATAATTTATGGGATAAGCTTAAATATGTAATGACATATATTGCTGATAATGTTACGGATGAAAGTTTTCGTCTAATTGACCCGGGCAATTCTAATAACAATGTGCTTTCTTCTATTGACATGAATAAACGCAGTATGTTGTCAACAACAATGCGAACTATCATCAATGCGATTGATAATGATTCAAATAGCGTTGCCATTTATTTCCCGATTAATGCAAAATATCAAAAACAGGAAAACAGATACGGATACAAATCAGGATCATCTGGGCCTTCATATCCGCCAACAAGTCAAAGATTCGGAGAGTAAATGAGGATTGAAGATATAAACAATGTATTGGAGGGACTTTCCTTTATACACATAGAAACCCCATTCAAGGTTGACGACGGTAGTACAATAATAGGTGCTGTGGGTATACTTGTAGAAGGTATGCCGTCAGCACTTGTGTTTCAAACATCCATATCAAGTTACTATCCATATAAGGTACAAGGTATTGAACCTATTCAGTTCCGTAACAACTCACTAATGGAATACCCTCATATTATGGCTGGCGGTTCACTTTGTCTTCATACATCATATTGGGTAGACCCGATTCAAAGGTTGAAGTCTGATTTTTTACAGTTGAGAGATTGGGTAGTAAAATACTATGTAAATAAAGAAACGGATGTTCATTATGAACACATTGTTGTAGAGCCGTCAACTGTAGATGATTGTTACTTTGCCATACAATTTACTCAATTCGAGAAAAAGGTGGAAGCAGATAAATATGGATATGCATTCCTTGCTCCAATAATGGACGGCGATTACAATGGAAAAGTAGTTAAGAATTTTGTTGTACAATCAATTGGAGACGCAAATGGGAATAATAGAATTAAGTGTTTATGGAGTTCTAAATATGATGAATTAAAGTACATTCTTTGCCCATATGTGGTTTTAAGTAAGATTCCTTGTAAATACAACAAATTTGCTTTGGATGATTTCAAAGATCTTAATGATTATTTTACCTCTGAGCAATTGAAATTTTTGCACTCATACGAGAATAGATTTAACAAGAAACTTGGTGGATATCCAGTTCCGATATTGCTCGGGTATAAAATACCAAGTGGGGAGTTGCATTGGATAGCATCGCTCTCCAAGGTAGGCAATTTCCCAACGGAAGGCATACCGGAAACCAAGAATGGAATAAAGACCGGAAGATGGTTAACCAAATTTTATCAAGATAGAATCCAATGGGCAATGACATATGATGCTTCATACAATTTATTTTTCGGAAGAGGAGCATTCTGTGAGACATTTACCAAAAAGAAAATATTGGTAATAGGAGTGGGAGCTATTGGAAGTATGTTTGCTAAAACATTGGTAAAATGTGGTTGTACCAATATTTCTTTGCTCGATTACGACTTAAAGAAGCCTGAGAACATTTGCCGTTCCGAATATACTTTTTTAACAGGAGTTACAGATAAAGTAACGGAACTTTCAGCAGAATTATCTGCGATAAGCCCTTATGTAGAAATTAAGTGCCTACCTAATCAGTATGATTTTGCTATAAAATCATCTAAATTCAATAAACAATATAAAGAATATACGATAAATGAATTAGATAGTTATGACCTTATTTTCGATTGTTCCACGGATGATGACTTGATGCACATATTGGAAGAATTGAACCTGAAGCCCGAAATTATAAATATCTCAATTACCAATCATGCCTCGGAGCTAGTTTGTGCATTTTCTCCCAATATTGAGCATTTTGTTAACATTGTATTCAATAATATGCTGCATAATGATGACTTAGATATGTATGAGCCTACGGGATGCTGGAGCCCGACATTCAAAGCGTCATATAATGACATTGCACTGATGATACAATACGCAATACGACATATCTATAACATGCTGAATGGAACGGAAATGAAGCAAAATTTTATTCTTAGGGATACTGACAATGGTTTAAAAATATTAAAATATTGATTTACAAAGACAATATACATAATCTCAGTCTTGAAATAGACAATAAGATAGTGCAAGAAATCCAAAAACAGGCGTTTGAAGCTCTTCCGAATGAGACTGGAGGATTCCTCGTTGGTAAATATTCGGCTGACAACAACACCGCAATTGTTTCTCTTGTTCTAACTCCTGTTAAAATCATATCAGGACCGACTTGTTTTCAGAGAGAAACAGAAGGAATGGAAAGTGTTTGGGATGAACTATATAAGGAAGGTTTAGTCTATTTAGGCGAATGGCATTCCCATCCCAATGGAAGTTCAATGTATAGTGTAACAGACAAAAAAGCTCTTACTAATATAGCTCGGAGTGAGACGGTCCTTATCAATAATCCAATTATGATGATTGTGAGCTTATCAAAAAAGAAGATTAACCAGATGAGCGCTTATTATTATAACAATGGTAAAATCATAGAATATGAAAGAGAATAAAATTGATATTAAAGAGTTATTTACCAGCCTACAATCCCAGATGCAGGGGATATTGGCTACCAATTCGAAGTTCATAACACACCCCGGCAGTGAAGGTGATTCCCTTGAAAATGCATGGATAGATTTGCTGAGAAATTACCTACCAAATCGGTACAGTGTTGATAAAGCAATGGTTATTGATCATAAAGGTAATGTGAGCCAGCAGATTGATATTGTCATATATGATAATTGGTATACTCCCTTTATTTTCAATCAGAATGGATTTAAGTATATACCTGCCGAGGGTGTATATGCTGTATTTGAGGTGAAGCCTGATATTGGAGGAACATCCGCCGGTAAGCACAATATTGTATATGCTGGAGAAAAAGTCGCAAGTGTTAGACGACTTATGAGAACTAGTACTCATATGATTAATTCAGGTCAAAAGTATGCCCCTCGACCGTTAACTAAAATTATCGGAGGTATTCTCGGCACCAATTGTTCACAAAAAGAAGATACCGTCGAAAAGCATATTAAAGAACTTTCTGGATTTTATACATTAGAAATGGGGTGTACCATTGAAAACGGTAGTTTCTTTGTTGACTATAACAACAAAGAGGGAGAAACTGAAATTAAGACTGCGAATTTCGAGGATTTTCAAAAATACTACAATAACAGAGAATTTAATTCTATCAAATTCAGCAATCCAAATCATTCCCTGATTATGTTTCTGATGCAGCTTACAAGTTATTTGCAACAATCAATAGGTACAGTGCCAGCAATCGATATGCAGAAATATTTGGACAACATTAACGAAACTATCGATGATGAAATTTAATCAGAGAAGTTCTCAGTTTATCAGCATTAGAATTTCAAGGTAGTGTAAACTGAACTGTGTCAAGTCTTGTTTACACTACCAAAATCCCAACAGCTATGGAAATGACCTATGTCCACCCAAGGACACCAGGCATTAAGCATTGCTCTTTATGGAGATAGCAGGCCTCTGAAACGGCCTGTTATTTTTATTCTGGGTATCAATGCGCTCGTTCGTTTTCTTTACTAGGGCACTGAAGTAATTTTTGCCACAAAATTGAATATTTTTTGTGGCATTATACATCATTGTGGTATTCATTCAATCTTCATCATCCTCGTATGAACAAGTCCAATCTTTCGCCTGAAACTCTTTCCCAAAGGCCTCCAAATCCGCACTAAGTCTCTCTTGCAGACCCTCTTCTCCGTCATCACCACTCATCATCCGATCTACGCGAGTTGCATATATTTCTGCTATACGCATTTGCCGATAGGCTTCTTTCATAACATTTATCGTCTCGTCAGACAGATTCAAGACATCAGCGTCATACGGATAGCGGTCATAATAACAATGGTGAATTGAGTATAATACCGGAATCTGTTCTCCGTCAGAAGTGTCAGACATATATCGCGTTGTTGATTGGAATATCACCCCATCACCAAAGAATTGTCGGTCTACATATTTTTGTTCTGCCTTAACGATAGTTGTATCTCTTAGAAGAAAAGATTCCGCATCTTTATAACTGGCAAAACTCATGTAGTCCTTATAGCTATGGTATGAGCCAAAGCTATCTTTCTCGTAAATAGTCCAATAGTTTTCATAAACCTTTTCTGGCTTTGGCTGTAAGGCTCTTGCTATATCACGCTCAATAGTATCCGCTATCTCGCGCATTGCATATGTGCTCCTATCAAAATATCCGCCACTCATAGTTCTTTAATTTAATCAATTCATTTCATCAACTCAACAACATCTTCCGGCAACATCGCATTCCCTGCATCATCTTTCGGAGCATTCTTAAGGAGCAACATCGGAACAATGGTATAGTTCTTGGCAAACGGCAATAAATTAGCCTTGCGAAGAAGTTCAGTTGTTAACTGTTTACCATTCTCTTGATTTGTCCATTTACATTCTCCAACCAGCAGATATTTTTTATCAAGAGATTCAGCCATTACATCAAATTCCACTTGTTCAGGCTTCTTATCCTCATTGAGAACAGAACCCCACCAGCGTTTTGCCTTACCGTAAACAATTCCATTGACCATATTTCCCGTTACAGCATCCCTGCATAGTTTTTCCCAATGCATACTCACATACTCCGAGAAATGGGCTGCCAATGCCTGTTCTAATGGTAAACGACGACCAAGCTCGATGAACGAACGGTTAGGCACGACAAACTGATAGTAGAATGCCATAAAAGGGTCTGCAATCTTATATAGGCTCTTTTTTGCATTCTTTTCGTCAATTCCGAACGGAACATCTTTCTCTAAAAATCCGAGGTCAATAAGTTTCTTCAATGGACGTGACAGATTAGTTGCAGGCTCATTACATCTGGCAGCAATCTCAGAAAGACGATTTGCACCGGATCCGATATAGGACATGATTGTAGAAGTCTTGACAATGTCCTTCACATCATCTTGAAACAGTTTTATCGGCTCCTCGTAAAGAGTGCCATTTACAGAAAGGATATTGTGCCACAACGCATCGGAAAGTGAACTTCTGTTTTCTCGCAGTTCCCAGTAACGAGGCACACCGCCCCATACAGCATACTCTTCAACGGCACCCACAGCGTCAAGGTTCAAAGCCTCCTGAATATACGGCAAGCGTATAGGCATAAGTCTCATAATCTCATCAGCACGGCCATAGAGAGGTGCCGTAGAATCAAGAAACAGTCCATACATCATATTTTGCGATGAACCACAAAGTACAAGATTATACTTCAACTGCTTTTCATCAACAAATTTCTGCAACACTGACGGCAGTTCCGGGGATTGTTCCACCAGATACGGAAATTCATCCAGGCATAGCGTGAAACGCTTGTCTGTGCGATAATTGACCGCACGAAACAGAGACTCCCAATCCGGATAAGTCAACTTGTCAAAATCAGGAAATACTTGTGCTACTACCTTTGCAAGTAAAGTCCTTTGGTGCTGTCCTTCCGAACGGTCAGCAAGGAAATATACATCACTGTTCGACAACACCCTTTTGATAAGTGTTGACTTACCCAATCGCCTGCGACCGTACACTACGACCAACGAGGACTTCTCTCTTGAAAGAGCATCCCTCAGTCGTGCTGTTTCTTCTATTCTATCAACGAAGTTCATATTCAACATTAATTATGTATTGCAAACATAATGATTATGCAGCATAATACAAAATTTCAAGCCAAGTGTTTTTCTATATGGCAAAAGAATTTAATGTAAGGTGATGTGAGGCATGAACTCGTCAGCAATACGCTAAAGCCTCAATATATCATATAGTAACTAAAAACGTTCCTGTTTGCATATTATATGATATGTTGGGGCTTTAAAATTCAGTTATTCGAAAATTTCCAATAACTGAATTTTTGCTTGCCAAAAGAAAAAGAAATGTCTCCACTCTCAACTTGACTTTAATGACCGTTATTATATACACGGACAATAAAGTCAAATCAAATAGAGGGAGAGAAGAAAATTAGCTTACTTACTGGTATTATTTTCTTTTCGCCAGCAATGAAATTCTATACATAATCTTCCGTAAACCTCATAGCACAGCTGGCAAATTTGCACCAAAAACCACCTTTTTTATCAAAGTCTTTTCATTTGTTTTCCTGTACCGGAAAAACGCAGTATCTTTGCAAAAGTTCAGCGAAGAATAAAGAGCAAAATCAGACTTTCCTACCGTTTAAGTTTCAAATTATTGGTAGTCAATCAGTCTAATATGCTGTATTGGCAAGTAAAGCTAATCATATATACCCAGTTATCCCCAAAACGAAAACGATGAGAGATTTTCCTTTATAGATAGCTTAGGATGTTCAGTTCTCCTATCTCCCATTTCAAAACAAAGGCTGTCCATTATCTAATATGTGACAGCCTTTCTATGAAAGTTTTCTTCAGATAAATATCATACTTTTTTCATAAACTCCTTCGGTGTTTTTCCAAAATACTCCTTATACCTGCCTCTGAAGTTTTTCAGATTTCGCATACCCACCATTTCAGCAACCATAGTCACAGAAAATTTTCCGCTTTCCAAAAGTTCCCGTGCCTTCTCCATCCTGATTCTCGAAATCAAATATTTGGGTGCTTCTCCCGTCAACAACTTCCACTTATTATAAAAGGTTGTCCGGCTCATGCACATCCTGGAGGCAATATCATCTACTGTCAAATCCTCTTTATCCATATTCTCCATAATGTAAAGCTTCACTTCATTCAAAAATGCCAGATTGGCATCCTGCTGAGCCCGCTCCATAGGTTTCGTTAAAAAATCTTCTCCAAAAACTTTCTGAAGAAATGTCTTCCGAAGAAAACGGCTATTATTTATCAATATGGATATTTCCACTTTAAGGTCCTCCAGATTAAAGGGCTTACATACAAAGAGATCAGCCTGAGAAGAACAACGCTTTTCCCGCCGTTTCACATCAATGTGCGCCCCCATCAATATCACCGGAATAAAGGAGGTGTCCCTCGACGTCTTCAGTTTAGAAGAAAGTTCCTCACCGCTCATACCTTTCAACATGATATCACAAATCACCAAATCCGGATACTCTTCACATATTACCTCCAATGCTTCCTGACCGTCATCAAAGCTCCTCACTACAAAACATTCCGATAAACGTTTCTCAAGATAATCCTTGAATCCCTTGTCATTATCCGCAAGTATCACTAAAGGTCTATCCATATTTTTTTTCTTCGAGAAACCATGGAAAGCTATTTCCGACTCATTCACCTGAAAAGTGTCCGGAATATTTAAGGATGTATACCCCCCCGAAACCGCACACGAACATCTTATGGGAAATCGAAGCAGAGCCTCCTTTTCCAAAGTCAGTATTTTCCCGTCACATATATTCATCAACTTGTCAAAAAACACACCGCCCATGCCATACTGCTTGCCATGCAGAGGTCGCAGAATAGGAAGCCGCGACGAGTACCATCTGCAACATTTCAGAAATCGCTTGTTGCCTGTATCCTTAATCCTGATTGCCCAGTAATCTCCCTTCAACGAAACCTGCATCGAGAGATGCGTTTCCGGCAGAGAACACTCGATGGCACTCAATACAAACCGGTCGATAACCGGAGATATCTTTCCCGGATCAAACCAAGCGCTTGCATAGTCAAAATCCGGAACCAAATCCAGCTTCATCTGTAACCCGGCCACATGAGACTGTAAAAAAGACACTTTCTTCCTCATAAATGCGCCGATTTCATGTTCTGCAACTACCAGGCTACCAGAATTGCCAAATAGTCGTTTCAACTCCATCAACGCTATCAAGTGCTGCTCCAGCCCGCCTATATGATGAAGTGCAACAGCCAGTTCCTTCTTTATGTCTTCCGGACAGTCTCCTTCGTAAACTGCCCCTAACGGTGTCTTAATCAAAGAAATGGGATTACGTATGTTTTGAAAGGTATCAATGAAATACTGATTTCCCTCTTTCAGTAAATCTCTTTCTTCACTGATACAGAGTAAATGGAACAAAAGCCAACATAATATACAGATTCCACTAGCCACTATTGGCAGAACAGACCAGGGAACCTTATGATATACGCCGATGGATAGCAGGAAAACGCATAATGACACTACTATTATTATTATCGATAAATGTTTCATACTATTATAAGTTTAAGTAATAATGATTCATACTAATATATACCCGAGTTTTCAGTCAATAGCAGGATAATCCCAAGTATGTCATCAGGAGGCGGTCTAATGGGGGAACGGTAGGTTCCTTGAGTCATCGAATTCACCTTACCAACCCTCGTTTGCTAGAAGAGCCTGCATTTCGTCCACCTGTATTTCATACCCAGCAACTCTCTAAACCATTCATTTCCCATGCCCAACGTATCTTTAAATATCAATACAACATTCCGCTTATCCAAGATAGCTCCAATCAATTATTCTCAAACAAAATAATAGTATAACAAACGGAAAGGCTAAAAAGATGATACCACTTCACACATATTCTTATCATACTCACATATCTTGCGCATGAAACAGAAAGACATTATCTTTGCAGCATGAAACAAGAACTGAAAGAAAACGGAGGATTACCGGCACATATACTCTGGACACTTGCTATCGTAGCTGGCGTGTCCGTAGCCAACTTGTATTACAATCAACCCCTGCTTAATATCATGCGGCATGAATTGGAAGTTTCTGAATTCAAAACGAACCTCATTGCCATGATTACACAAATCGGATATGCGCTGGGATTATTGTTCATCGTCCCATTAGGAGACCTCTATCGACGCAAGAATATCATCCTAACGAATTTCTTCCTACTCATATTTTCCCTTCTAGCCATTGCCATGGCACCGAACATCTACATCATCTGGGCAGCATCACTCATTACCGGCATCTGCTCCATGATACCCCAAATATTTGTACCGATTGCCTCGCAATTCTCACGCCCCGAAAACAAGGGACGGAATGTAGGTGTCGTCATCTCAGGATTACTGACTGGAATACTTGCATCACGTGTTGTCAGCGGATTTGTGGGTGAAGTGCTTGGCTGGCGTGAAATGTACTTCATCGCCGCTGGAATGATGTTACTATGCGCTATCGTTGTATTAAAGGTACTACCGGACATACAACCGACTTTCCAAGGCAAATATTCCGGGCTGATGAAGTCTCTTTTCTCATTAGTAAGAGAATACCCCTCTCTACGAATCTACTCGATACGTGCAGGACTGGCCTTTGGCTCATTCCTTGCCATGTGGTCCTGCCTTGCATTCAAAATGGGAGAAGCCCCGTTCCATGCATCCAGCGATGTCATCGGCATACTAGGGCTCTGCGGCATTGCCGGAGCCTTAACCGCATCTTTTGTAGGAAAATATGTAAAAAAGGTAGGCATACGCAATTTCAACTTTATCGGTTGCGGAATGATTCTGCTTGCATGGGCCTCGCTCTTTTTCTGCGGAAACAACTATGCAGGTATCATTACCGGTGTCATTCTTATAGACATAGGCATGCAATGTATCCAACTCAGCAACCAGACCAGTATTTTCGACATCTACCCGTCTGCCTCCAATCGGGTAAATACGATTTTCATGACCACTTACTTCATCGGCGGCTCTTTGGGTACCTTCCTTGCAGGAAGCAGTTGGCAGACTTGGGGATGGAGTGGCGTGGTCGGCACCGGCGTTATTTTAACAATAATATCGTTGTCCATCACCCTTTACAGCAAGAAATAACAAGGATACTATCATTTTTCCAAGCAAACGCAAAGATTTGATAATTTTTATTTGTCATGCAAAGGATAAGGAAGATATTGAACAGAATTGTTATACCTTTGTCGCATCAAACTATAAACGACAGATTGATAATAGATTCGTCAACCAAGCATAGTCAAAAACAACCCTATGAATTCAGCAAAGAAAATACCCTCTCCACTCGTTTCTCTATTTCCCATCGCTTTTCTCGTAGGAATGCTGTTCGCCACCATCCATACTTTCGGAAGTGACGCCTTGAGTGGAGGAAGCCAGATTTCCCTGCTTGCCACCACTGGTATGTGTGTCTTTATCGGCATGACTTTCTACCGCATCCCTTGGAAAGATTATGAACTTGCCATCACCAACAACATTTCAGGTGTTGCCACAGCTATCATTATTCTATTGATTATCGGTGCTTTGAGCGGCACATGGATGATAAGTGGGGTGGTACCTACCCTTATATATTATGGTATGCAGATTATCCATCCGAATTTTTTCCTTGCTTCTACCTGCATTATTTGTGCATTGGTATCAGTAATGACGGGAAGTTCATGGACCACTATCGCCACCATCGGTATCGCCCTTTTGGGCATAGGTAAGGCACAAGGTTTTGAAGAGGGATGGATAGCCGGTGCCATCATTTCGGGAGCCTATTTCGGAGACAAAATTTCACCGTTATCGGATACCACGGTCCTTGCCTCATCCGTAACGGAAACACCGTTATTCAGCCATATCCGCTATATGATGATCACCACCGTCCCCTCTCTCCTCATCACCCTTGTCATCTTTACAGTAATGGGACTCACACACGAAACGAACAATACACAACAGATCGCGGAATTTACGGCAGCATTGGACGCCAAATTCAACATTACTCCCTGGTTACTGGCTGTTCCCGTGATTACGGGAATACTGATTGCCCGGAGAGTGCCTTCCGTCATCACACTCTTTCTCTCCACTCTGCTGGCAGGGATATTCGCCTTCATCTTCCAACCGGGACTACTGAATGAGATAGCGGAAGGTGGGAATATGTTCAAAGGGATAATGATGACATTCTATGGCAGTACCAGTCTACAAACTGACAGTGACATGTTGACAGAACTGATTGCCACACGAGGTATGGCAGGAATGATGAATACCATCTGGCTCATCATCTGCGCCATGTGTTTCGGTGGAGCCATGACGGCAAGCGGCATGCTAGGAAGCATCACTTCCCTATTCGTCCGCTTCATGAAGAATACAGCCAGCATGGTAGCATCCACCGTATGTTCCGGATTGTTCCTGAACCTTGCCACGGCAGACCAGTACATCAGCATTATCCTCACCGGAAACATGTTCAGCAACGTTTACGCAAAGAAAGGCTACGAAAGCCGGCTACTTAGCCGTACCACGGAAGATGCCGTTACCGTCACCTCCCCGCTTATCCCATGGAACACCTGCGGCATGACGCAAGCCACCATTTTGAGTGTACCCACACTGACCTACCTTCCCTATTGCTTCTTCAACCTTATCAGTCCGGTAATGAGTATCTTTATTGCTGCTATCGGATATAAAATAATTAAAAAACCGGTGAACAATCCTGGATAGGCATTGTTCTTGCAATAAACTTATAACGAACAATTTATTTAAACCTAAACAAAAAAAGATTCGATTATGAAAAAGTTTATTGCATTAGCAGCAGTAGTATTGGTAAGCATGGCAACAACGACCATGTATGCACAAGAGAGTAGAGCTGAAAAGCGCGCAGACCGTAAAGCCCAAAGAGACGCAGAACGTGCACGCCTGAAAGCTGAAGAACAAGCACAGGATGCCATTTCGTACGATGACGCAATGGCGGCCTTGAAAGCTCACCAGTTCGTAATGGAGGCAGACCAAGTGATGTTCCGCAACGGACAGACCGCATTTGTAAACTCCAACACCAACTTCGTATTGGTCAACCAAGGACGTGGCACCGTGCAGGTAGCCTTCAACACCGTATACCCAGGTCCTAACGGCATTGGCGGTGTAACAGTAGACGGAACCGTATCGGACATCCAAATGACTACCGACAAACGGGGCAACGTGAATTGTAACTTCAGCATCCAGGGTATCGGCATTTCCGCCCAGATATTCCTTACGCTGACCGATGGCGGGAACAACGCAACCGTAACCATCAGCCCGAACTTCAACTCCAACACCATGACTTTGAGCGGGAACCTGGTTCCGCTGGAACAATCCAACATATTCAAGGGACGTTCCTGGTAAAACCCTTATATAAATATATATATTCCCACTCCGCCACAAATCACACTAAAAAGTGTACATTTGTAGCGGAGTTTTTTATATACCAATGTCATGAGAGAATTTATCATTGCAGACAATCAAGATATCACCAAAGCAGGCATGATGTTCCTATTGGGCAGACAGAAAGACACCTCCCTGCTGCTGGAAGCCGACAACAAGGCAGAACTGATACAGCAACTACGCCTGCATCCCACCGCCGTTGTCATTCTGGACTATACCCTTTTTGATTTTTCGGGAGCCGAAGAGCTAATGGTACTTCACGAACGCTTCAAGGAAGCCGATTGGCTACTCTTTTCCGACGAATTGAGCCTACCGTTCCTGCGCCAGGTATTGTTCAGCAGCATGGCATTCGGCGTAGCGCTGAAGGATAATTCCAAAGAAGAGATACTGACCGCACTACAATGCGCCTCACGCAAGGAGCGATTCATCTGTAATCACGTCAGTAACCTGCTGCTCGCAGGCAACGGTTCCTCCTCCCCCACTCATCCTACCATCAAAGATGATTTACTGACTACTGCCGAACGGAGCATCCTAAAAGAGATAGCCCTGGGGAAAACAACCAAAGAAATAGCTGCCGAACGAAACCTCAGCTTCCATACGGTAAACAGCCACCGGAAGAATATCTTCCGGAAACTGGGTGTAAACAATGCGCACGAAGCCACCAAATATGCCATGAAGGCAGGCATCGTAGACTTGGTGGAATATTATATATAAATCTCCCCGCTCCCGACACACAGCCGGGCATCAGCATCATACACCACTCCGAACTGGCCCGGAGCAATGCCTTGCAGCTTTTCTTCCGAAACAATGCGGTAACCCTCCGCCTCCTTTTGCAACCTGCCTTTGACAAACTCCGGCGTATGGCGTATCTTGAAAGTCACCTCCACCTCTTCCTGCGCTCCCTTCCAGGGATTATCCGTAATGAAATGAAAATCGTACATACGGAATTCATAGCCGTATTGCAATGCCGTATCACATCCGCGGGACACGTAAATCACATTCTCCTCCACATCCTTGCGGACAACAAACCACGGTCCTCCACCCAACCCCAATCCTTTACGCTGGCCGATGGTATGAAACCAATAGCCCCGATGCTTGCCCAACTTTCTACCCGTTTCCAACTCCACAATATCCCCTTCCCTTTCGCCAAGGAAACGGCGCACAAAATCATTATAATCAATCTTTCCCAGAAAGCAGATGCCCTGACTGTCACGACGTCTGGCGCTGGGCAATCCGGCACGCAGGGCTATGTCACGAACCTCATTCTTCATCAGTCTGCCCAATGGAAACATCAGTTTGGAAACTTGCAGATAATCTATCTGTGCCAGAAAGTCGGTCTGGTCTTTCACGGAATCGGCAGCGGTACCGAGCCATGTCTTTCCATCCCTCAACACCGTAGTGGCGTAGTGCCCGGTTGCCGTGATATCGAAATCCTTCCCCACACGTTGCTCAAAGCACCCGAACTTTATCAGCTTGTTGCACATCACATCCGGATTGGGAGTCAAGCCACGTCTTATTTTATCAATGGCATAAGCCGCCACCTGGTCCCAATACTCCCGGTGCAGGTCCACTACTTCCAACGATAATCCATAACGCCGGGCAATGGCAGAAGCCATCTCCATATCCTCTTCCGCAGAGCAGTCCATATAATCGGCATCGTCCCTCCCTATTTTGATATAAAATAGAGAAGGACGGTAACCTTGTTCGCAAAGGAGATGTACCACCACGGAGCTGTCTACACCTCCCGACAATAATACAGCAATATTCATTCTATCGTATACTGTTATTCTTTTAAATTCTGTCAAATGCCTGGGACAAGTCGTCCAGCAAATCATCGATATGTTCTGTCCCGATGGAGAGGCGGACCGTGCCCGGTTTGATGCCTTGTTCTTCCAATTCCCGTGCACTCAATTGGGAATGGGTAGTGGTGGCAGGATGGATAACCAGGGATTTCACATCAGCCACATTGGCAAGCAACGAGAATATCTGTAAACTGTCAATAAACGTCTGCGCTTCCTTCACACCGCCCCGCACCTCAAACGTAAAGATAGAACCGCCTCCATTCGGAAAGTATTTCCCGTAAAGCGCGTGGTCAGGATACTCGGGCAGGGACGGGTGGTTCACGGCAACCACTTTGGGATGCTTCTTCAAGAATTCAACCACTTTCAAGGCATTCTCCACATGACGTTCCACGCGAAGCGACAACGTCTCCAATCCTTGCAACAGAATGAAAGCATTGAAAGGACTGATTGTGGCACCGGTATCACGCAACAATACGGCACGGATACGGATGGCATAGGCAGCAGGACCGGCAGCGTCGACGAAACGTACTCCATGATAACTCGGGTCCGGTTCCGTCAGTTGGGGAAACTTCCCCGAGGCCACCCAGTCGAACTTGCCGCTATCTACAATAACACCACCCAAGGACGTACCATGCCCTCCGATGAACTTCGTTGCCGAATGGACTACAATATCTGCCCCATGCTCTATGGGACGAATCAAGTAAGGAGTACCGAAGGTGTTATCTATAATCAGAGGAATCCGGTGACGGTGTGCTATTTCAGCAACGGCATCAATGTCAATGATGTTGCAATTCGGATTTCCCAGCGTTTCAATGAATACTGCCTTGGTATTCTCCTGAATCGCTTTCTCGAAATTGTCCAGATTGCCCGGGTCCACAAAAGTAGTGGTAACCCCGTAGGCAGGCAATGTGTGGGCCAGCAGATTATACGTTCCGCCGTAGATGGTCTTAGCTGCCACGATATGGTCGCCTGCACGGGTGATATTCTCAAAGGCATAAGTGATGGCTGCCGCACCCGAGGCTACGGCCAATCCGGCAACACCGCCTTCCAGAGCCGCCACACGTTTCTCGAACACATCCTGGGTGGAATTCGTCAACCGCCCGTAAATATTCCCCGGGTCCTGCAAGCCAAAGCGGGCTGCCGCATGGGCCGAATTACGAAATACATACGAAGTTGTCTGATAGATAGGTACGGCGCGGGCATCAGTTGCCGGGTCGGGTTGTTCTTGTCCAACGTGAAGTTGTAGAGTCTCAATGTGCAATTTCTTTGTTTCCATTGTCGTTTGTATTTTAGGTGAATAAACCGTTTCTCATTCGGATGTTGCAAAGATAGAGCGATAAGCCGGGGCAGACAATGACACAGATTAGGGAATTTTATACCACAATTGTGGTAGATAAGCAAGCAATTTTCTATCTTTAGATAAGATAGACTGCATTTCGGCAAAACTTTTTCATGCAAGCATGAAAGTTCTGCACTCAATTTGCACTATCTTTGCCCCCATGAAAGCAAGAAATATACTGATACTCATATTGGGAACCCTGATTCTTCCCATTTATCTGACTTCCTGCGGGGTGGACCGCTGGAAAGAGTATGCCGGACAGACCCAGACAGACCGCTGGATTGACGATACCATGCGTGTGTGGTACTATTGGGTAGACGCTATCCCCCATACCAACGACTTGAACTATTTTCAAGCCCCTTTCACTTTCTTTGCCTCGCTCAAATCCGAAGAAGACAAATTCTCCACCATCGACAGTCTGGTCAGCATCACCACTACCCGCAGCATCCCCTATACGGATTACAGCTACGGATTCCAGTTCACTACCAACCAGATAGAAGTAGAAGGAGAAGAGAATGCCATTGTTGCACAGATTCTTTACGTTGCCGACGGAAGCCCGGCCTCGGAAATCGGGCTAAAACGGGGTGACTGGATTATGAAGATGGACGGGAACTTTATTACTGAACAGAATTATAAGAAACTGTATGGAAGTAGTGCCATGGAACTTACAGTAGGTTATTACGACGTGGAGAAAAATGCCATCGTTGCTTACGACAAACCCAGACAGATAGCATCGGCGCGTCCCGTCAACGACAACCCGGTGCACTATAAGAATGTATATACATCAGGCAGCAAGAAAATAGGTTATCTGGTCTACAACCACTTCAGTTCCGGCCCCACGGACAACAGTAATGAATATGACAACGACCTGCGCAGCGCATTCCAATATTTCGCATCACAGCAAGTCAACGAATTCATCCTTGACTTGCGCTACAACAACGGTGGATTACTGAGTTGCGCAGAATTGCTGTGTACCATGCTTGCACCTTCCTCCGCCTTGGGACAAGAGTTGGGGTACCTGGAATTCAACAACCGCTTCAATCCGCAGATAGTACCGTTCACCCTGAATTCCGGACTCATCGGAAACGGAGCAAACCTAAACCTGAATACTCTCTACGTACTTACCAGCAGCCAGACTGCCTCCGCCTCCGAAATGGTGATTAACTGCCTCGACCCGTATATGGATGTTGTCATAATCGGCGGTACTACCGTAGGCAAGAATGTAGGTTCCAGGAATTTCTCCAGCCCCGAACTGATGATAACGATGAATCCCATCGTCTGCAAGATATACAATTCGGAAGGGAAATCTGATTATGAATCCGGATTCCAACCGGCCTACTCGGGATATGTAGTGAATGAGATGAGCGACATGTCACGTTTCCTGCCCTTTGGAGATACCAACGAAGCCTTATTGAGCACTGCACTCGGCGCCATCGACGGAAGCATACAACCGCCCGCACAAGAAGATACCCGTTCTTTAAGAGTGACCACTCTCGCAAACTCCATTGAACGTCGGGCAAGCCATGCCGTACGCATCAAATAAAAAGACAAATAGGATGAAACTAAACAGAAGAGTTACAATCATCACCCGATTTTCGGGAATCATGTTCAGCCTGCTGTTGCTCGGCGGACTGGCAGCTTGCAGCGATGATAACAATGGCAGTGATACGCCAGAACCGGAGCCGTCAACCTACCCCACCACTCCTTTCTCCAAAATCGAACTCAAAGAAGTGATAGAGAGCGATGCGCAACCGGTTACTGCCACCCACACCTACCTTTACAACAGTGCAGGCAGGCTGACCAGCTACACCGGCAAACAGAGCTTTACAGCAGGAGACGAACTCTTCGAGATAGAGAATACCACTACTGTCGAATACAAGGACCATCAAGCCGTGATAACCGACGAAGCAGGTACAGTATCAACCTACACGCTGAATGACAAAGGTTATGCCACCACTTGTACCAGTCAGGATATGGCAGGAAATACCCGTACTTACACCTTCTCCTACCTCATCAACACCGAAGACAAATACTATCTGGAAAACATCACAGAAAAGCTGGACGACGGAAAAGAATACTCATTCATTACAATAGACTACAGCAACTTCCGGGCATTGCGCATACAGCAAAAGGTTGACACTTTTGAGCACAACAGTACGGCTACCACACCATCAGGCAATGAAATTGCAAATATCTCCGAAATACCAAGCCTATTCATTACGGACATGTATCCGCTTTCCATGCATGCGGTTGCCATATACGGGAAGATATTGGGAGAACCTGCAAACTATCTGATTACCCAACTCATCCCGGACAGCAACGGAGAAAGTGAAGAGACCACCACCTATACTTATACGTTAGATAACCGGGGTATCGTCACTTCCTGCCATGCAGTCGTCAGGCATATAAGGAACGGCTACGAGCAGGACTACACACGCACCGTGAACTATACCATCGAATAATAAGTTACTTACTTCTTAAAGAACTTGTCGAAGAAAAGGACGTGATAGTCTATGGAGTTGTTCCAATACGTTCCGGTATGTCCACCGGGACGGGTGATGAAGTCATGGTCTATCTTCCTTGCCAGCAGCCGGTTGTGCAAGTCCTTGTTCACTTCAAGAAAGAAATCGGCCTCACCGCAGTCGATGATTAGCGCCAAGTCTCCATTTACAATCTTATCCAGCTGGTTGACCACCGTATGCGCATCCCAAGATGCCTTGTTGGCAGCAAACTCTCCCAACTGCTTGTTCATTTCCCAATTCTGGGGGAACGGCCGTATATCCACTCCTCCACTCATACTGCCCGCCGCACCGAACACATCCTTATGACGGATAGCACTCCACAAAGCACCGTGGCCGCCCATACTCAATCCACTGATGGCACGCGCCTTGCTATCGGGAATGGTAGCATAGTTCCCGTCTGTATACTTCACCAATTCCGAGGTGACAAAAGTCTCATAACGGTAGGCAGGATTCTCCGGACTGTCCCAATACCAACTGTTCTTGCCGTCCGGACATACAAATATGATCCCTTTCTCATCTGCCATCTGCGGCAATTCCGGCTTCAGTTGCACCCAGCTCCGCGCATTGCCGCCATAACCGTGCAACAGATAAACCACCGGACAAGCCTGCTTGCCGATAGCCTTATCAGGCAATACATACACAACTTTTACATCCTTATTCATGGCTGCACTTCTTACCAACACCGTGTCTACACGTGCCGCCTGCAACATTACGGCAGACAGACACCACAAAAGCCCCAAGGCAATAATTCTTTTTTTCATCTATTTATTGTTTATTTTTTCTAACGGATGGCAATATTAACAATAAATACTGAAAAATCATTATCTTTGCCTCACAAACTATTCAAAATCCACTATGGAGTTTATTATCATTCTACTTTTACTTATTCTGAACGGCATTTTTGCCATGTATGAAATCGCTTTAGTCTCCTCAAGTAAAGCACGCCTTGAAACTCTTGTCGGAAAAGGGAACAAAAGAGCCAAAGGAGTATTGAAACAACTGGAAGAACCCGAAAAATTCCTCTCCACCATCCAAATCGGTATTACTCTTATCGGTATCGTATCCGGTGCCTATGGTGGTGCCACCATCGCTGATGACGTAGAACCGCTGTTCGCCCTCATTCCGGGAGTAGCCGCCTATGCCAAGACTCTCGCCATGATTACCGTAGTAGCCATCATCACCTATCTGTCGCTCATCATAGGCGAACTGGTGCCCAAGTCCATCGCCTTGAACAACCCGGAACGATGGGCCACCATGCTCAGCCCCTTCATGATTGTGCTGACCAAGATTTCCTATCCGTTTGTATGCCTGCTGAGCGCTTCCACCAAACTGATGAACAAACTCATCGGACTGAACAGCGGCGAAGAACGCCAAATGACACAAGACGAACTGAAGATGATTCTGCACCAAAGCTCGGAACAAGGCGTCATCGACAAAGACGAAACGGAAATGTTGCGTGACGTGTTCCGCTTCTCGGACAAAAGAGCGAATGACCTGATGACCTATCGCCGCGACATCGTCGTGCTCCATCCCACAGACACACCGGAAGAGGTGCTGCGTATCATCCACGAAGAACACTTCAGCAAATATCTCCTGGTGGAGCGGGGAAAGGACGAGATTATCGGTGTGGTTTCCGTAAAGGACATCATCTTGATGATGGGCGGCGAACAACCCTTCAACTTACGTAGTATTGCACGCCCTGCTTTGTTTATTCCGGAAAGTTTGTATGCAAAGAAAGTTTTAGAGCTGTTTAAGAAGAACAAAAACAAGTTCGGAGTTGTTGTAGACGAGTATGGAAATACAGAAGGTATCATCACCCTGCACGATTTGACGGAAAGTATCTTCGGAGACATCCTCGAAGAGAATGAAACGGAAGAAGAGGAAATCGTTGTTCGTCAAGACGGTTCCATGCTGGTGGAAGCTTCCATGAATCTGGATGACTTTATGGAGGCGATGGGCATTATGAACTATGATGACCTGAAAGAAGAAGACTTCACCACCTTGAGCGGTCTTGCCATGTTCTTGATAGGACGAGTGCCGAAAGCCGGAGACTTGTTCAGCTACAAAAACCTGGACTTCGAAGTGGTGGATATGGACCGCGGACGGGTGGACAAGCTGCTCGTCATCAAGAAAGAAGAAGATGAATAACAAACGCTATTGCGTCTTTATAATTAACTTAAACCATTAAAGCAATGAAAAAAGTAATGATGATTGCAGCCCTTGCCGCTGCATTGGTATCCTGCCAATCAAAAGGAACTCAGAACAATGACGCCGT
>OBKU01000055.1_pt1 | contig 103600 bp, 90 predicted proteins | sample 1519721 | NCBI WGS metagenome assembly OBKU01 (sample SAMN00265066, study PRJEB22529) | human gut metagenome | reverse complement strand
GTGATCGCGACAGGATTCAAACCTGTAACCGGCTGATCCGTAGTCAGCTACTCTATTCAGTTGAGCTACGCGACCATTGCAAAACTAATCGAACTTCTTTTGGTAGTGACCGCGACAGGATTCAAACCTGTAACCGGCTGATCCGTAGTCAGCTACTCTATTCAGTTGAGCTACGCGGCCATTATTTATTGTTCTTTTGTTTTAACGGGTGCAAAGATACGGACTTTTTTTGAAAATGCAAGCGTTTTACTAAAACTTTTTTCTAAAAATTATTCGATGAAACGGGAGTTAAACAACTGCCAGCCCAGTGTTAAACCTACATTCCAATCGTTAGACGGTGAACTATAGTGGTTTACATAAGCACTGATAGAACCGAACGATAATTGAAAAACTAATGAGATTTCTCCAAGATATTCGAATTTTGTGAAAGCTTTCCCGTAATATGCTTGTCCATATTCATCTTTCTTGATAGGAAAGATGGGTACAAATCCATAAAATTCTCCGCGTAATTGAAAAGACTCGCTTAACTGGTAGATGGGCATGGCGCCGACTCCGGCATATTGATTAGCACGGAAAGCCTCATTATAGGTTACTTTGCTATGGGCTGTCGGAGTGAATTCTCCTGCCTGCATTAATGTAGCCGTATAATTATTGGAGAAATTTCGGGATGAGTAATACGCCTCTAGATACGCTCCCAAGGTAAACTTAGGACTTACCTTATGGTATGTTTCGTTCTGATATGAAACTTGAAGCCAGGATTGTACCTTTTTATAAGGTTCCGGTGTGTCTTTAGTCACTTTGGATGCACCTGATCTGAAATGTTCTGTGCCGGTGAAAATTTGTGCAGCCATTTTTTCACGACTTCCTTGTGTGGCAAACTGGCGGGCATTCAAGGTGCTTCCTTCCAATACGATAGAGCCTCCGAAGATAGAATAAGTGCTTTTATCATGTTTTGTCTCGCTGAAGTCGATGATATTGGTTTGGAAGTACCTGTCTTCCATACGGGCTATACCTACACCGAATTCAGCTTTCTTACGGCTTAGAAACGGTAATGACACCTTCAATTTTACAAACTCTTCTCTTTTCTTGTTGAAAGCCGGATTGTCTTTATTGGAAAAGAATTTGGCTTCTTTGAAATAATCGAAGGTAGAGATCGAGGCTATGAATTTATAAGATGTAGGCAGCTTGGTTGGAAAATCAATTCGTGCTGCAAGTTGCACATTATTGTAGACCCGACCTAACTGTCCGTCAAAATTAAATTCTTTTGAATAATAGTTCAAGTTTTGATAGGAAGCACCAAAATAGACTTGATTGGAGCCACTGGAAGACACGTTTCCACCGACACGAACGGAGAGATTGGCCTCCATTTTGACTTGGAGGTTCAAGTCGTAGGTTTGGTCTTTCTCATTATAAACGGCATGAGGAATGATTTCGGATATAATATTATCGGACAACAAACGGAAATATGCTCGTTTGATATCCTCCATAGTGAAAACATCGAAGTCGTTTTCATGGAACTCTTTTTGTATATATTGCTTTTGTCGTTCGTTGGCACCAGTTATATTTACTCTTTTGAAACGGAAATCCGGTAAATTGCTCTTATAGGCCAGTCGTTTAACTTTCACTTGTTCGGGGGTGATTCTTCGATGAATTCGGCTTTTTATGGAGTCCATCATTTCTATGGCACGTTTATAACCAATGTCATGCAACTCGTCAAAGCGCTGGAAGTCCATTAAATTGACATCATCATATTTAAAAGTCATGAGGATGCCGAGGGAATCGGGTAAAGAGTAATCTGTCTTTTGCATAATCATATTTTCCAGTTGCCCCATAATGTCACCTTCCTTGGGTTTGCCCGGATTGGCGGATACGGCACTTCCTATAATGATATCCGGATGGAAGGTGTCACGCATTACATTCACTGGAAAATTATTGTAAATGCCACCGTCGTATGCCAGTATCGAGTCTATTTCGATAGGCTTGAACATGGCAGGAAAACTCATGGAGGCACGTACGGCATCTCCCAGATCTCCTTTTTTCAATATCAGTGGTCTTTTATTGTACACATCCGAAGCTATACAGCGGAAGGGAATATACAGGCTGTCAAAATTGGCCTTGCTTGCAGCTGTTGCCTGACCGAATAATTGCAGAAATACAATATTCATCTGAATGGGATCTACAATGCTGGTAGGCAAAAACTGAGGTTTGACATTCTTCAGCGAGTCTTTCAGGGAGATACGGATGTTGATAAATTCGGGTGTTGGAGGATTTTTCTTGAAATAATAGATGTATTTCTCTTCCACATTACCTGAATACCAGCGTTTGAAGTCATCGGATTTGAGTAAAGCCTCCATTTCATCGGGAGAATAGCCCATAGCATAAAGTGAACCGACAATGGCTCCCATGGATGTGCCTGCAATATAATCTATGGGGATACCGTTTTCTTCTAATGCGCGGATAATGCCGATATGGGTTAGGCCTTTGGCACCTCCTCCGCTCAGTACCAGTCCCACTTTCTGTGCATGGATGGGAGGAAGCAGTAAAAAGAGAAGAAAAAGTATATATAGATAATGTTTCATGGATGTCGAATCTTTGTATGTGTTGCTCCAAATATAGAAAGAAATCTTCGTTTCCAATCGTTTTTTAGAATAAAAAAGCGCCGGAAATGAACTTCCCGACGCTTTTGATAGCAAAATGTGATAGATTTGTTAAATCAGTTCGATACTGCGTTTTACAAAGTTTGTCAAAGCTTCGCCTTTCAACATATTATTTTGTAACAGAGCAAGGTCAATCAATTGGCGGATTACTTTGTTACCACCTGCGTATTCACCTAAAACAGCTTCTTTCTTGGTCTTTTCATCGGCCAACTTTTTCTCAACATCACTTAATTCATCTTTTTCTGCTTGAGGTATTTCATCGGCTTTTTTACCTTCCTGTGCTTTGTGAAGTTCGTCGTGACGTTTATTCAGACTGGTCATTTCAGTTTCGATAGGTTCAAGAGCAGCTTTACAAGAGTTGTCCGCATCATTCAAAACTTGTTTCACCAGTTTGTGGTCGACATTCAGAACCAAGTTGAACATATCCGGCATTTCTCCATAAAAACTCATACCTGCCTGGATATTGGCCATTTCTTTCATACGGCGCATATATTCGCTTTGGGTAATCATGATAGGAGTTCCTGTCTCGCCTAAAGATTGTGTTTCTACATTGAACTCCACTTTCTTCATCTGTGGCAACTGACTGCGGAATATGGAAGATAGAATATCGCGTTGGCCGGCTTCCAGACTGGCATCTTTGCGCTCTTCTTTAGCAATCAGGCGGTCAATTACATCACTGTCCACACGGGTGAAGCGGCTCTTTTCAAATTTTTGCTCGAGCATACTTACCATAGCTACATCCAGCTGACCATCCATTAACAATACGTTGTAGCCTTTGTTCTTGGCCGCATCAATGTAGCTGTATTGTTCGTCTGCATGGGTAGCATACAGATAAATCAAGTTGCCGTCCTTATCTGTTTGATTATCTTTGATCAAGCTTTGGTATTCTTCATAAGTATAATATTTGTCATCTGTGTCTTTCAGCAGAGCAAATTTATTAGCCTTTTCGTAGAACTCTTCTTGGGTTAACATGCCGTAGTTGATGAAAATTTTCAAATCATCCCATTTCTCCTCGAATTCTTTGCGGTCATTCTTAAAAATGGCTTGCAGGCGGTCTGATACTTTCTTAGAAATATAAGTGGAGATTTTCTTCACGTTGGAATCGCTCTGCAAGTAAGAACGGGATACGTTCAACGGGATGTCTGGTGAGTCAATCACTCCGTGTAACAGGGTCAGGAAGTCTGGAACAATACCTTCTACCGAGTCGGTGACATAGACCTGGTTACAGTAAAGTTGGATTTTGTTTTTTTGTAATTCAATGTTGCTCTTTACTTTCGGAAAGTACAGAATACCTGTCAGATTGAACGGATAATCCACATTCAGATGGATCCAGAACAAAGGTTCGTCTGCCATGGGATATAATTCCCGATAGAATTTCTTATAATCTTCGTCTTTCAGTTCTACCGGTTTGCGTGTCCATAAAGGATAGGTTTCGTTGATTACATTGTCTTCATTTGTTTCAACCTGCTTTCCATCTTTCCATTCTTTCTTTTTGCCGAATGCAATGGGGATAGGAAGGAAGCGGCAATATTTAGTCAGCAATGAAGAAATACGTGTTTCTTCCAGAAATTCTTTGCAGTCATCATCTATATAAAGGATAATATCCGATCCGCGGCTTTCTTTTTCAACATTTTCGATAGTAAACTCAGGGCTTCCGTCGCAAGTCCATTTCACAGCTTGTGCTCCTTCTTGGTGGGATTTTGTGATGATTTCCACTTTTTTGGCTACCATGAAGGCAGAATAGAATCCCAGACCAAAGTGTCCGATGATGGCATTGGCATCATCTTTATATTTTTCAAGGAAGTCGTTAGCGCCTGAAAAAGCTATCTGATTGATATATTTGTCGATCTCTTCGGCTGTAAGTCCGATACCCCGGTCGGAAATGGTGATGGTACCTTTTCCTAAACTTACTTTAATAGTAAGATCTCCCATCTCTCCTTTGAATTCACCTTTAGATGCAAGGGTTTTCAGTTTCTGTGTGGCATCTACTGCATTAGAAACTAATTCACGGAGGAATATTTCATGATCACTGTATAAGAACTTTTTGATGATGGGGAAAATGTTCTCAGTGGTTACCCCAATATTTCCTTTTTGCATACTATTTATGGTTTTAAGTTATTATGTTATATATACGTTTGAATCGTCTTTTTGTTGGATGATGGGCAAAAAAAATGCCAGATACAATGATATCTGACATTTTGTCTGTTATTTTTTGAAGAACTTTGGACTCTTTACTTTTCCACAGTCATGACAATGATGTCTTTTTCTTTGTCATAGCTTACCTTGATCGTGTCACCAACCGCCATTTCTGATCCAAGTATCAGCTCGGAGATTCCATCCTCCAAATTGTTTTGGATGGCACGTTTTAATGGGCGTGCTCCGAACTGTACATCGTAACCTTTGGTGGCTACAAACTTTTTGGCATCTTCGTCGATAACAAGCTTATAACCAATGTGTTCCACACGACTGTAAAGACCCTTAAGTTCAATATCGATAATCCGAGTCAGTGCATTCAGGTCGAGTTGGTCGAAAGTTATTATTTCGTCCAGACGATTGATGAATTCGGGCGCAAAAGACTTATTCAAAGCTTTTGTAATCACGCTGCGCGAGTATTCTTTGTCATCTGTACGGATTTGGGCGGCAAATCCGATTCCTTTTCCGAATTCTTTAAGTTGGCGGGTTCCAATATTGGATGTCATGATAACTATGGTATTTTTAAAGTCTACAGTTCTGCCATAACTGTCAGTCAACCGACCTTCATCCATCACTTGCAACAGTATGTTGAATACATCGGGATGCGCTTTTTCAATTTCATCCAATAAAACGATGGAGTAGGGTTTACGTCTTACTTTCTCCGTCAGCTGTCCGCCTTCTTCATAACCTACATATCCGGGAGGTGCTCCTACCAGACGGGATACGGTGAATTTTTCCATATATTCACTCATGTCAATGCGGATAAGTGCATCTGCCGAACCGAACATTAGTTTCGCTAACTCCTTAGCCAGATGAGTCTTGCCGACACCTGTCGGACCTAGAAACATGAATGTACCAATCGGTTTATTAGGATCTTTCAGACCTACACGGCTTCTTTGAATAGCTTTTACTAGTGTGGCGATTGCTTTGTCTTGACCGATAACTTTAGAAAGCAGATCGTCTTTCATTCCTAATAATTTCATTCCTTCAGCCTGTGCCATTCTTTGCACAGGTACGCCTGACATCATGGAAACGACTTCGGCTATTTGTTCGTCATCTACCGTTTCCCGATTTTCCTTCAGGCTTTTTTCCCATTCTTCCTTCAGAGTATCAAGCTGGTTCGTATATTCTTTCTCTTTGTCACGATAGCTGGCGGCTAGTTCGAAATTTTGTAACCTGACAGCTTCATTTTTAAGAGATTTCATCTCATCAATCAGTTTTTCCTGTTCTTCAATTTCTTTGGGAGCAGTGATATTAGTAAGATGTACGCGCGAACCGGCTTCATCTAAAGCATCTATCGCTTTATCAGGGAAGTTACGGTCTGTGATATATTGGTCTGTCAGTTTTACACAGGCTTCAAGGGCCGCATCTGTATAGTTCACATTATGATGATCCTCGTATTTATCTTTGATATTTTTCAAAATCTGAAGTGTTTCTTCTGCAGTTGTTGGTTCTACAATAACCTTTTGGAACCGGCGTTCCAATGCACCGTCTTTTTCAATATTTTGGCGGTATTCGTCCAATGTCGTCGCTCCGATGCATTGAATCTCACCTCTGGCCAATGCAGGTTTCAACATATTGGCTGCATCCATTGAGCCTGCTGCAGAACCTGCTCCCACAATAGTGTGGATTTCATCGATGAAAAGAATGATGTTAGGATTCTTCTTCAACTCGTTCAAAATGGAACGAATACGTTCCTCGAATTGTCCACGATATTTAGTGCCTGCGACAACGGCAGTCATATCAAGAGCTATCACGCGTTTATCAAATAAAATACGTGATACTTTCTTTTCCACAATCCGTAATGCAAGTCCCTCAACAATGGCAGATTTGCCGACTCCCGGTTCGCCAATCAAAATAGGGTTGTTCTTCTTGCGGCGGCTCAATATTTGTGCCAGTCGCTCTATTTCCTTCACCCGGCCAACTACAGGATCCAGTTTTCCTTCTTCGGCAGCTCTTGTCATATCTGTGCCAAAATTGTCGAGTACAGGAGTGTCATTAGCTGGCTTTTTTTGTGCCGGACGTGCCTGTTGTTGTGCTGCATTTGATTTATTGCTACTTGGATTCTGACGTATATCTTCGTCTTCATCCTCGTCCTCACTGAACCCCAGACCTGCATGGGGATCTGGCTGTAAAGTGAGTTTAATTTTTTCGTATGTTACGCCATTGCTTTCCAAGATGTGGAAAGCTGTATTATCCTTGACCTTCATAATTGCTAATAAAATATGTTCGGAGTCAGCTGCAATGTTTCTCAATAACTTAGCTTCCAGAATACATAACTTTAACACTTTGGATGCTTTGTCATTAAAGCTAATATTCTCGTCATAGGTGGTGTCATTTTCCACATTGTTTTTCACAATGGTCTCCAACTGATTTTTTATGTCCTGTAAGTTTATTTGTAAATTAAATAAGATCTCGATAGCTTTTCCTTCACCTTCACGTATCAGTCCCAACAACAAGTGTTCGGGACCAATATAGCTATTCCGCAGCCTGTTGGCTTCTTCCTTGCTATACATGATGATATCGGACACTCTTTGTGTAAATTGATTGTTCATAAATTTATCGTCCTCCTAAAGTATAGTGTTTATTTCCCAGTGTGCAAAGATACACATAATAACAATGCATACCATTGTTTTCTTATTTATATTAGCATAACAAAATGTATGCCAAGCTTTGACAGACTAAATGGATTAAACAAAAATAAGGGTTATAGCAAACTATTCACAAAGTAAATGAGAAGTGGGAGTGATAATCACTATATACTATAGAATAAGGTATAGGGATACTTTTTACTTATATAAGTAAAAACATTTAATGGACTTAACTTTTTTATGGGTTTTGTTTCGTATGTCGTATAAAAGTAGTACTTTAGCGTGGTTTTTGGTAAACCAAAAAGATGTATAATTAATATTTGTTTAAATGCTAGAACAAGACAGAATTATAAAGATTAACATCGAAGAGGAAATGAAGTCGTCGTACATTGATTACTCAATGTCAGTAATTGTTGCGCGCGCCCTCCCGGATGTTCGCGACGGCTTTAAACCGGTTCATAGACGTATCTTATATGGTATGATTGAGCTGGGTAATACCTCCGATAAAGCTTATAAGAAATCAGCAAGAATTGTAGGTGAAGTTTTGGGTAAATATCACCCGCATGGTGACTCTTCCGTGTATGGAGCTTTGGTCAGGATGGCTCAGGACTGGGCTATGAGATATCCGTTGGTAGATGGTCAAGGTAACTTCGGCTCTGTTGATGGTGACAGCCCTGCTGCCATGCGTTATACGGAAGCAAGATTAAAGAAAATAGGTGAAGAGATGATGCAGGATCTTTATAAGGAAACTGTTGATTTTCAGAATAATTTTGATGACACGTTGCAGGAACCTACTGTCATGCCGACACGGATTCCTAACTTGTTGGTAAATGGAGCATCCGGTATTGCAGTAGGTATGGCAACCAATATGCCTACTCATAATCTTTCTGAAGTAATCGATGCATGTATTGCTTACATTGACAATAATGATATTGATATTGAAGGACTTATGCAATATGTAAAAGCACCGGATTTCCCTACAGGTGGATATATATATGGTATAAGCGGGGTACGTGATGCTTACGAAACCGGACGTGGTAGAGTGGTGATGCGTGCTAAGGCTGAGATAGAAACTCATACTACACATGATAAGATCATAGTTAATGAAATTCCTTATAATGTAAATAAGAAGGAATTGATTGAAAATATCGCATCTTTAGTTAATGACAAGAAGATTGATGGTATTTCGTATGTAAATGATGAATCCGACCGTGAAGGTATGCGCATCGTTATTGATGTTAAACGTGATGCAAATGCTAGTGTGGTGCTGAACAAATTGTTCAAAATGACAGCTTTGCAAACTTCATTTGGCGTAAATAATATCGCTTTGGTCCATGGTCGCCCCAAAATGTTGAATCTGAAAGATTTAATCAGATATTTTGTAGAACATCGTCATGATGTGGTAATTCGTCGTACTCAGTATGATTTACGGAAGGCACAGGAGCGTGCTCATATTCTTGAAGGGTTGATTATAGCTTCTGATAATATTGATGAAGTTATCCGTATTATTCGTGCTGCAAAAACCCCTAATGATGCTATAGCAGGGTTAATAGAACGTTTTAATCTGAGTGAAATTCAGGCACGTGCTATTGTAGAAATGCGTTTGCGCCAATTAACAGGTCTGATGCAAGATCAGCTTCACGCAGAATATGAAGAAGTGATGAAACAGATTGCTTATTATGAAGAAATTCTTTCAAATGATGAACTTTGTAAAAAAGTAATCAAAGATGAGTTGATAGAAGTAAAAGAGAAATACGGGGATGCCCGTCGGTCTGAAATAGTTTATTCTTCAGAAGAATTTAATCCAGAAGATTTTTATGCTGATGATCAGATGGTTATCACGATATCCCATATGGGATATATCAAGCGTACTCCTTTATCAGAATTCCGTGCCCAAAATAGAGGTGGGGTAGGATCAAAAGGAAGTGAAACCCGTGATGAAGACTTTGTAGAGCATATTTATCCGGCTACAATGCACAATACTATGATGTTCTTCACTCAGAAAGGTAAGTGCTATTGGTTGAAAGTTTACGAAATTCCCGAAGGAACTAAAAATGCCAAAGGACGCGCTATTCAGAATTTGCTGAATATTGATTCCGATGATGTGGTTACAGCATATTTACGTGTGAAAAACCTTAATGATACCGAGTTTATTAATAGTCATTATGTGCTGTTCTGTACAAAGAATGGCGTCATTAAAAAGACTTTGTTGGAACAATACTCACGGCCTCGCCAGAATGGTGTTAATGCGATAACTATTCGTGAGGATGATAAAGTGATCGAAGTTCGTATGACTAACGGTGATAATGAAATCATTATTGCTAACCGTAATGGTCGTGCAATTCGCTTCCACGAAAGTGCGGTTCGTGTTATGGGACGTACGGCTACAGGAGTGCGTGGTATGACTTTGGATGAAGATGGTGGCGATGAAGTTATCGGTATGATTTGTATAAAAGATCCTGAAGCTGAATCAATCATGGTAGTTTCTGAACAAGGATACGGTAAACGTTCTGATATCGAAGATTATCGTAAAACCAATCGTGGCGGTAAGGGTGTAAAAACGTTGAATATTACAGATAAAACAGGTAAATTGGTGGCTATCAAGTCTGTTACAGATGGGAATGACTTGATGATTATTAATAAATCTGGTATAACAATTCGTTTGAAAGTCGCTGAGGTCCGCATTATGGGACGTGCAACGCAAGGTGTACGATTGATAAATTTGGAGAAACGTAATGACCAAATAGGTTCTGTATGTAAGGTGACATCTGAAGAAGAGGAGATTACAGATGAAAATTCAAATGCAGATTTTGAAAATATAACTGAAGGAGAGGGTGGTAGTATCACTAATCCAGATTTAATTGCCGAAGCAAATAGTGAAGAATAAAATAAATTGTATTATTAAATCCACAAAATCATGAGAAAAGTATTATTTACAGTGGCTTTATTGTTAACAGCTTGCTTTGTGTCTGCACAAGTAAGTGTTGTTAAGGAGGCTAAATCCTTGAAAAGCAAACCTGAAGAAGCTGCAAAAGCTATCGAACCGGCTTTAACTAATCCTGAAACTGCTAATGATCCGGAAACATGGAAATTAGCAGGAGATTTTCAGAAAGCAATTTATGATGAAGAAAACATGAAACTTTATTTACCTGGAGGCCAAGCAGATACAACTAAGCTTTATAACAGCTTAGCTAAGATGTATGACTTCTACTTGAAATGCGATGAAATAGAGCAGGCTAAAGTTCAAAGTGGCGAGTTAAAGAAACCCAAATTCAGAAAGAAGAATGCAGATGCTTTGAAGACTTTGCGTTTAAACCTGGTTAATGGTGGTGGTGATGCTTACAATAAAGGAGATTATGCTGATGCTTTAAAGTATTTTGGGTTATTTGTTGATGTAGTAAACGAACCTATGTTTGCTGATGATGATGAGTTGAAGACTGATACTTTGAATGCATTATATGCTTGCTATGCAACTTTAGCTGCTAATATGCTGAAAGATAATCAGGCTGTCATCAAATATGGTAATATAGGTAAGAATCATAAAGAAGAAGGTTATAGAGCATTAATGTGCTTGGCTGAAACATATGGTCAGAAAGAAGGTGGTGATTCTGCAAAATGGCTTGAAGTAATCAAAGAAGGTACTGAATTGTTCCCTAAGCAAGAATACTTTGTTGGTAATATTATGGATTATTACATTCAAAAAGGTATGGTTGATGAGGGTCTGGTTCAAATTAATAAATTGCTTGCTACGAGTGAAACTCCGTACTATCTTTATGTAAAAGGTATCTTATTATATGAGAAAAAGCAGTATGATGATGCAATTGCTACATTTAATAAAATTATTTCAAATAACGGAGATTTAGTTGCTGAAGCATATTCAAAGATTGGTGACTGTTATTTTTTCCCAGCTCAGATTATTGTTGAGGAAAATGCGAAGCTAGCTATTGATGATCCCAAATACAATGAAAACGAAAGTAAGATTAAAGAGTTGTATGAGAAAGCTAAACCATACTATGAGAAGGCAAAAGAATTAAAGCCTGACAATAAGGCTTTGTGGGGGAATTATTTGCTGAATATTTATTGGAAGTTAAATAGAGCTGAATATGATTCTTTGGAAAAAGAATTAGGATATTAATAAAAACACTGATTTTAAAATAATAAAGAGGTTGTGTTAAAATTCTGGCACAACCTCTCTTTTTATGCCAAAAGACTTTCCCAAGCCCGGGTTTTGTTATTACCTAAAGTTTTATGTATCTTTAAGTCTTGTACCCATTACATCCGTTTACGAGAACCATTTTTGATATATAATCAATATTATGTTTAATTTATATTGATCTCTTTTTTATTGGGTAGATATTAATATGTTAAAGAGTAACAAAATATTGCGATTTGCTTGTGCTACCCTTCTTGATTCTTTATTTTATTACTAATATAGGTGTATTAGCATGAAATATCATTTTTCTTGCTATGCTAGGATTAAACAATCTAGCAAATATGTTTCGTTTATAGTTTGTGATGCAAATTACGTCTATATTTTCTTCTTTTACATATTTGTCCAAATTGCTCAGTATGTTATCTTCTTTCACTACATTATAATGTAGTTCCAATTTTGAGTATTGTTTTTGAAAATAATCTTTAATACCTGCTAGTTTTATTTCATGCCATGCATCATTATCTGTACTACTTAAATGAACGAAGGAAACGGCAAAATGAAACGATTTAAAAACATTTATCAAGGAGTCAAAAGCTATTAGATCCCTTTGGTCAAAATTGGTCACAAAAGCTACTTTTTTTATGTCATTGAATGTTTTTAATGGTGTATGTTCTGGAATAGCATATACAAAGGATTGGCTTCTTTCTATGACTTCGGCCGTAACGCTGCCAATCAAGTCTATATCTTTTTGACTTCTTCCTCTTGTTCCCATTATAATTATCTGAGGATTATATTCTTTAGCATATCGTAAGATTTCTTCTTCGGGAATGCCATCACGCAAAATACAAGTATATTTTATATTGGGAAACTCTCCTGACTCAACTTTCTTTTTAATTGTATCGGAAAGTTTGTTCAACTCGTTGTGCACTGTTTCTATCATACTTTTTACAGATTCTTCTCTTTCGATCTGAAAATTGAAATTATCAGTTCCATAAGGAATTGTAGGCACATAAATAGGACTGAAATAAGCATGTAAAAGCACAACTTCTGAATTAATAGCATTAGCAAAAGAGAAACCAAATTGGCAGGCTTTAAGGGAATAGTTTGAAAAGTCTACCGGGATAAGTACTTTTCGTTTTTCTTTGTTTTTTTCCGAGCTACTCTCCTTCCCTTTGATTATATCTTCTGAAAGCCATGCAGAACTTTCTATAATTTGCAAAGCATGGGGCAGATCGCTTTCTTTAATTCTTAGTCTTACCCCAGAAGATATAACAGGTTGAATAAGATTCACATTGTGAATGTACGCTTCAATTCCCTCATTCTCAAGCACATTCTTTAAAATCTGAGCTTTAGCGTAAGTGAGGATTGCTAAGGTTACCAATTTATCTTCCATAATTCTATATTTTAAGTGATTTTCAGATTAAACAAAAAATCCCAATTGAATGTTGCAATTCAACCGGGATTTTATATTACACTTCTTGCGTTATTTTTTCTTCAGTTTCTCTCAATATTTGAAGGGCTTTTTCAAGAACTGTTGTATCGTCTAACATTACTAGTCCCCCATCTGGTCCTGGTTCCAAATGAATTCCAACACTTTTACCATTCTTGAAATTGTGTCCACCAAAAAAGTTACGTACAGTTTCTACGGTCATATTGAGTTCATCTGCGATTCTGTGCATACTTCCACTGGGTAATGAATCTTTGATTCTGCGCAGTTCATTAAATGTTATTGTTCTCATGATGTATTAAATTTAGTTATAAAAGTGAGTTCTTAAATCATGGTATAAACTTAATCAAAAAAATGCATAAAACAAATATTTTTGTGCTATTTTTGACTATATGTAAATTTATAATGGTTAATTTGCCAATTATAGATTAAGTGTATGAGTTACAATCATACCTGCTATAATAATGAAGAAATAAGTAGAAATGAGAATTATGTAAAATAAATTAATATCGCTAATCAAATAACCGCTAGCAGTGTATTGATTAGAAATGCAACGTGGTTTATAAAAGATTTTTTTTTGAATAAATTTATAAAGGAGATAAATCAGATAGCCTATGAAACAACCTTCTATAGTGCCAAAAAGAATGTCTCCCGGATAATGCACTCCTAAGTAGATTCTAGAATAGGAATTGAGCACGGCCCAAAAAAGAAGCATAAAAGTAAGAGATTTCCTTTTAATTAGTAAAGATAAAAAGACAGAAATAGCAAATGTGTTGGCAGCATGACTGGATATGAAGCCAAATTGTCCTCCCCTATATTCGTTTACAATATCAACCATATACATAATATTGGGATCTTGTGTTGGGCGAAAACGTGCGAAAAACGGTTTGCACAAACCAGAAGCTATTTGATCTGCTAAAGTTATGACTAAGGCAATCATAATAATAGTCAATAATGCTTCTTGAATTTTATTATTTTTAATTATGATATATAACAGCATAGCAGCTACAGGTACCCATACAATTGTACTGGTAGCTACCCACATGAATCCGTCCCAAAATAAGGATTGGCTTCCGTTCAAATTCAGTAGTAATTCTTTATCTGCTGCTATGTACTGTTGTATATCCATTGATTATGTTTTAAATGATTTCAATAACATTGGTAGGCACCCATCCTACATTACCGTCTTCCAGTTTAATTTCTTTCCATTCCTTCATCGTATTATCTTTAATTATTACTTTCCTACCTTCATGAAGAATAAATAAGTCTGTTCCACTTTGGTTAGGAGTACTTTTAACTGTAACGCTAGGAGCCATTATAATAGCGTTATCATGGTTAATTAATTCAGATTTTTGTTCTGAGGCAAATATATTTGCTAAAATAGTCACTAGGAAGAAAAAGATTGCTGAAATAAATCCTATTTTCTTCAAGACTACTCGTTTTCCGAAAATAAATAAAGACAGTGCCAATATCATCAGAATAAACATGATAATGCCTGTATGTGCCCACGCCTTTTCACTCATTGTATTAATAAGTGATTGAGTCCAAGTAACGAAAAACATCTCACTAGGAGGGGTTACCTTGTCTACAGTTTTGCTTCTAGCCAGTTCTAGGTTGAAACGAATATCACTATTTCCTGGGTTTAGCAACAAAGCACGTTCGTAATTGAGGACAGCTTTGGCAATGTTATTCATTTTATAATAGCTGTTACCTAAATTATAATAAATATCGGAAGATTCCCCCTCGTTTCTTAATATATTCTCATATATCTCTACAGAAGCTGCAAAATCATTTCTTATATATGCACTATCAGCTTCTGTCTTTGTTGGGAAAGTTTGTACAGCAGCATTTTGTGGCATTTCTGTTTGGGCGGCAACCTGTGCAGAGTCTGATTCATTCTGTGCGTAAACTGTGACAAAACTTATCAGGAATATCAAAATGAAATATATTTTTGTCATTGTTATAATCTCCTTTGATTTAGTGTTTTATACTACTCTCCATTTTGCTGATGACCTCAACAGCCGAAGAATATACTTTATCCATAGCTTCATTTTGGTTACCCGGAGCATAACGGGCAAACTCACATTCATTTAATGTTCCGATGAAGTCTTTTATCAGTTCGGGAGCGACTCCATATTGGGTCAATTCGTCCTCGATATTATCTTTAGACAATTGAGAAACCGGGATATTCAACTTATCACTGATGTATCCCCAAAGTGCTTTCAACACCTCATCATAGAATGCTTCTTGTTTGTTTTCAGTTAATAATTTGCCTGCATTTTTCATGCGTTTGGCAGCCACTTTATTCGCTTTTTTAGTGCGAACTTTTGCTACATTTGCATTTTCGATAGCTTTTTTACGATAGACAATTACGAAAACAATGAAGAGAACCAATGGAATGATATACCATAAATAATATGTTGTTGAGCCAAAGAAGAAATCTCCCTTACGAGTCAAACTAGTTTCCCCCATTTTGATGTAACGGATGTCTTGTCCCAATACTTTCAAATCTTCCTTGTTGGTAAAGTCTGCAATAATTTGATCTGCATTTCCTGCACCTTTTTCCACTTCTAGGCTATAAGCTTCTGTTTTTATTGTTTTATAACTATTGCTTTTTAAGTCAAAATAGGAAAATTCGACAGGCGGAATAGTGAAATTGCCGGCATGTCTTGGAATTGCTAGATATTCTATCACCTTATTGCCTGACAAACCTTCACGAGTTAATGTAAATTTATTGTCAATCTTTGGGTCGTATACTTCAAAATCCTTTGGAAAAGCTATTTCCGGAGTATTGACCAATTTCAAATTACCTGTACCGGAAATGACTAACTTAATGGTTACAGCATCATTTGTTTTCAGTTCTTTTGTACTGATAGACGAACTGATAGTAAATTCTCCTACTCCTCCAGAGAAATTAGCCGGTTTGCCATCGGGCAATGCTTTCACATTGATGGTCAGCTTAGGAGTAACAATGTTTTTCTTTACTTCCACATAGTTACTTCCACCATTAAAGAAAGCATCAAAAGGATCGTCCGAAGCCACTTGCTGAGCTATAACTCCTTCAAAGGTAATAGACGGAATTTCCATTTTACCTGATTGCTGAGGAAAAAGTACATACTGACTCCACACAGTAGTGTTATAGTTTCTTCCGTTATAATGTTCCAAAGAGAATGTCTTTTGTTGGGGAAGTTCTACTTCTTGTGTATGGAAATTCTTCAAATCCGGCATTTTTCCGTACAACTGTCTCAGATTTACCAGTGTATAAACTTTATAAGTCAACAAGATGGCTTCCTGTTCATAAACAGTAGTCTTACTTGCTGTTGCGGTAATAAACAAATCTTGATTGGTTATTTTGCTTCCGGCAACCTGACTGCGTGAAGAAGTTCTTCCACCGCTATTGTTTCCACCTCCAACACCATTTGCTTGATCAGGCGGTAATACTTTGATTTGTACGGAATTTGAAGTTTTGTTTTGTCCGTCTGCCACAATAGTAGCACCAGGAATGGTGTAAGTTCCTTCTTTATCAGCCATCAAAATATAAGTAAAAGTAATGGAGCTAGTAGAAGTAACATTACCATTTATAATCTGTGTACTACTCTGCTGTGAACGGCTTGGTCCCATTAAAACATCGAACCCCTTGATGTTAGGTGCACGAAAATCCCTGACTTTCTGAGTGTTGACCGTATAAGTCAGCCGGAACTGATCCCCGCTTACTACTACATCAGGCGCAGAAGCGGTAAACGTCACATTTCCGTCTGCCCATGCTCCGAGCACCGATGTTATTAATATGAATAAGAGAATTACTTTCCTCATTGCTATCTAATTATTTTTTTATTTGCCAAAATTAAGAAATTACCAGTCTTTATCCAACTTCTTTCCTTGAATTTGCAGTTGTTTTTTAACTTTATCTTGCACATTCTTTTCATCTTGCATCACAGCATTCAATAATTGTTGGGCATTTTCTTTGGACATTTCATCCTTATTTTGCTGCTGTTGTTGCTGATTTTGATTTTGTTGGTCTTTCTTATCCTGTTCTTGCTGGTCTTTGTTCTGATCCTTTTTGTCGTCTTTCTGATTTTGTTTTTGATCTTGATTCTTATCCTGATTCTGGTCTTGATTTTGCTGTTGGTCTTTCAACAGCTTTTGTGCCAAAGCCAAGTTGTAACGAGTTTCATCATCTTTCGGGTTATTCCGTAAAGATTCCTTATAAGCCTCTATACACTGTGGATACTGCTTGGACGACTGAAGGATAACTCCCATGTTATGATAAATCTGTGCTAGTTTATCTCTATCCTTTTCTACTTTTGAAGCAGATTCAAACTGTTCCATCGCTTCCTTTGCTTTTTGCTGCATCAAGAGCGAGTTTCCCAAATTGAACATAGCATCTGTTGATTTCGGGTTAATTTCCAATGCCTTACGATAATCTACCTCCGCTTTGATAAACAAACTGTCGTTATACAGCTTGTTTCCACTGCGCAGATAATCTCTTTCTGTTTTTTGGGCGAAGGCACAGCTTGCCACAAGTAAGAATAACAGAGTGATATAGGTTTTTTGTAACATAAGCATTCCTTATTTAAATAGTCTGACATTTTTGAAAAGCGGATTCTTCCGTTCCAAAATAAGCATTTCTACCACCAGCAGGATAAGCACCAGCCATGCCAAAGCCTGGAACTGTTCATCGAATTCAGTATAAACCTGACTTTCTACATCAGCTTTTGACAATTTAGCAATTTCATTGTTCAACACCTTTTCGGCAGAGTTGGTATTATCTACGCGGATATACATTCCATTGCCTGCCTTGGCTATTTCCTGGCACATTTGCTCATTCAAGCGGGTGACGATGACATTTCCATCTTTATCGCGACGAAAATTGTTGCTACCATTCTCAGCTGGAATTGGAGAACCATCCGGTGAACCTACCCCTAGTACAAATACCTGCATACCTTTTTCGGCTGCTTCCTGGGCTGCTTCTACTGCCCCACCTTCATGATTCTCACCATCGGTAATGACAATAATCGCACGTCCCACTCCTTCTTGTGGAGTAAAACTCTTCATTGCCAGGCGGATGGCCGTACCGATATCCGTACCTTGTGTGGTTATTAATGACGGGTTAATGGTTTCCAAAAACATCTTGGCAGAAACATAATCGCTTGTAATAGGCAATTGCGTGAAAGCATCACCTGCAAAAACAATCAATCCTACTTTATCATTATTGAACGTATCTACCAGTCTGGATATCAATTTCTTTGATTTGTCCAAACGACTGGGAGTCACATCTTCTGCCAGCATAGAGTTTGAAATGTCTAATGCAATAACAGCTTCCACTCCACTTCGTTTCACCGTTTCCATCTTTGAGCCGAACTGTGGACGGGCCAACATCAGTATAACCAATGTCAACGCAGCAAAAGTCAGCCAAAACTTGATGTCAGGACGATACTTGGAAATAGTCGGCATAAGCCCTTTCAGCAATGCCGGATCACCATATTTGCGAATATTTTGGCGGCGGTGATAATTGGAATACAAATACAGCGCCACCAAAAACGGCAATAGGATGAGTAAATATAAAAAGTTCGGGTCTGCAAATCGAAACATGACTTTCTTTTTTTAAGGTATTTTCTTTAATACTGAGTTACGCAACAAAAGTTCAAGCAAAATGCAGAAGAAAGCAATCCAGGCGAATACCTGATATTCTTCTTCGCGTTTGCTGAATTCTTTCACGTTCAACTTCGTTTTCTCCAGTTTGTCAATCTCCTGATAGACTTCCTTCAGCTTGGAATTGCTGGTGGCACGGAAATAATTTCCGTTCGTTGTACCTGCAATCTCGGTCAAAGTCTTTTCGTCTATCTCGACGGGGACATTCACATATTGCGTCCCTGCGTAGGTCTGCATCGGATAAGGAGCAGTTCCGTTTGTACCGACACCAATAGTGTAGATCCTGATTCCGAACTGTTTAGCTATCTCGGCTGCCGTCAGTGGAGAAATATCTCCACGGTTATTACTACCATCCGTCAGCAGAATAATCACTTTCGATTTAGCCTTGCTGTCCTTCAGACGGGTCACCGCATTGGCAATGCCCATACCGATGGCAGTACCATCTTCAATCAGTCCGCGCTGGGCGATATCGCCTTTAATGCTGTTGAACAGATTCAGCAGTACCCCATGGTCTACCGTTAGCGGACATTGGGTAAAACTCTCACCGGCAAAGATGGTCAGACCGATATTATCATTGGGGCGGCCGTTGATAAACTCGGAAGCTACTTGTTTGGCGGCTTCCAAGCGGTTGGGTTTCAAGTCTTCGGCCAACATACTGGTAGAAACGTCTACTGCTAGCATGATGTCGATTCCTTCTATTTCGGTATTCTGCCAATTGTCTGTGGTCTGAGGGCGTGCCAAGATCAGGATTACCATGATGATAGCCACCGTACGGAGTACGAACGGAGCATGCAGCAAGTAAATCTTCCAGCTTTTGGGTGCCTTCATGTACATGCGTGTGGTAGAAACCTGAAGCGTAGGCTCGGTTTTCTTCCGCTTCATGACGTACCATATTATATAAGGTATGAGCAGAATCAGCAGAAATAGATATTCAATATTTGCAAAAATCATTGTTCCTAGTATTTATTTGTTAAAACCAGAGGTTATATACACCACTCAGCACCTTATATAGAATTACCACAATCGCAATAACAATGATGCTGATGCTGCCCAGCAGAATCATTCTGCCCTGTTTGCTTCGCTTTTCCTCCACGGTGATTTCCGTAGGTTCGGGCTTTGCATTCGGGTCTGGTTCCACTTTTGTATTATTGATAAAGTCTACTGCGTTTACCAGATTCATATCGTTTTCATTCATCAACGGAGAATGTTTGGCGAATTTCACCAAGTCGGCAGTCTGGAACAAATACATCAAATCCTTGATAGACTCTTTGTCGTTGATTTCCTGTAGCTTATCAATAATTTCGGATGAAGTCATCTCCATAGCGTTAAAGCCGAATCGTTCTTCCATATAAGTACGGAGTACATCCGTCAGCTCGGTATAATAGGTCTTCGGATCGGCTGTACGCAAGGTTTTGTCTCCTTTGATACGCTCTATTTCCTTTAACGCCTGCTGGTGTGGCGGCAACTTCGGTTCAATCTTGATCTTCTTGATGATAGGCTTGTTATCTTTGTAGCGTACAAACAGGTAGTAAGCTAGTCCGCCCAAAGCAAGCATCAGCAAGGTAAGCCATACGATGGCCGATACGTCATCCCAGGTGATAGGTACTTCGCGAACGGTCTTCGGTCCGAAGAATTGTTCGGGATGCAGCGTATCTACCGGAATGGAATATACTTTTACGGCCAATGCTTTGGACCGGTAAGGCTCTCCGTTTACCATCACCTCGAATGGGGGAAGATAGTAAAGTGCCGAGTCAAAAGAAGTTATTGTATATTCCTGTTTTATCAGCATACGCTTTCCATCGTTCAGCATCTGGGTATCAGGCTTGGCTATATCCAATATCTCCACTCCTTTTACCAATGTATCGCGTAGGAACGGAAGTTGCAGTTTTTGCTTGGCATCCATGCTGATTTCCAGCTTCACTTTAGCCTGTTCGCCAATGAGAAGTTGCAGCGAGTCAATGCTGGCGTCTACCGTAACCTGCTGTGCCTGTGCCTGTCCGGCTGTTATCAGCATAATTGCACAAACTCCAGCTTTCAGGAACTTTTTGCTAGTATTCAGTATATTCATATTCTTTAATTTCGTTTAGCAAATAAGTTAAGCAACGATTTCACATAATCCTGATCCGTGCGGATAGATACAGAGTCCACATTACTTTTAGTAAATGTTTCATTCAATACTCCCTGACGCAGTATCCACCAGTCATTATGTGCGCGACGCAAAGCTCGTGACGAGGTGTCAATCCATTGCTCGTGGCCGGTTTCGGCATCGCGTACTTTCATCAGTCCCACATCAGGTAACTCTGCCATGCGGCGGTCGTATACCTGAATAGCTACGATATCATGTTTCCGGTTGGCAATGGTCAAAGCATTGCGGAAGTCGTTTTCATCTATAAAGTCGCTTATCATAAAGGTGGTGCAACGTTTTTTGATCACGTTGGTCAGATATTCCACAGCCGTTTTTATATCTGTACGCTTGCTCTCGGGCTTGAAATCAAGCAGTTCACGGATGATATAAAGAATATGTTTACGGCCTTTTTTAGGCGGAATGAATTTCTCAATCCGGTCTGAAAAGAAAATAACTCCGATTTTATCGTTATTTTGAATGGCCGAGAATGCCAATGTAGCGGCAATCTCGGTCACCATATCCTTCTTCAACTGCTTCACCGTACCGAAATCCAAGCTGTTCGAAACATCAATCAAGAGCATAACCGTCAATTCGCGCTCTTCTTCAAACACCTTGACAAAGGGTTTGTTGTAGCGGGCGGTTACGTTCCAATCAATGTCACGTACGTCGTCACCATACTGATATTCACGTACTTCCGAGAATGACATACCTTTGCCCTTGAATGCAGAGTGATACTGTCCGGCAAAGATATTGTTCGAAAGTCCGCGTGTCTTGATTTCAATCTGGCGAACCCGTTTTAATAAATCACTTGTTTCCATACTGTTCGTACTATGTTGTTTATTTATCCGGCGCATCGGTTTCTGTTTTTTCTCCTATCGAGAATGGTTTTTCAAACGGATGCATTTGGTGTTCCACCCATGTGGGATGGTGGTCCCACATAGATGAAACGGGAGTTCCACATGGGTGGAATGACAGTCCCACCCATGTGGAACTCTGTACTCAACCTTTTGTTTCCAAGGTTTCTTCCTAATTGTCAAGCAATTAAGAACTGCCTCAGAACACAATCCTTAGGGTACTTCCACTTTATTCAGGATTTTGCTTACAATTTCATCAGAAGACATATTCATAGCCTCTGCTTCGTAAGTCAAGCCGATACGGTGGCGAAGCACATCGTGAGCAACTGCACGAACATCTTCGGGAATTACGTAACCACGACGTTTGATGAACGCATAACTGCGTGCTGCCAATGCCAAATTGATAGATGCACGCGGTGAACCACCGAAACCAATCATGTCTTTCAGTTCTTTCAAGTCATATTTTTCAGGGAAACGGGTTGCGAATACGATATCAGCGATGTATTGCTCTATCTTTTCGTCTAGATAGACTTGGCGCACCACTTTACGGGCTTCCATAATATCTGTTGCTTTCAGAATGGGACGAACTTCGATTTTCTCTCCAGTAATATTTTGGCGGATGATTTTCTTTTCTTCTTCCAGCTTCGGATAGTCGATAATAACTTTCAGCATAAAACGGTCTACCTGGGCTTCGGGAAGCGGATAGGTACCTTCCTGTTCAATCGGGTTCTGAGTAGCCATTACAAGGAAAGGTTCGGGTAGCATAAAGGTTTCCTTGCTCAGTGTGACTTGACGTTCCTGCATGGCTTCCAGCAAAGCACTCTGTACTTTAGCCGGGGCACGGTTAATTTCATCGGCTAATACGAAATTTGCAAAAATCGGACCTTTCTTTGCTATGAATTGTTCGTCTTTCTGACTATAAATCATGGTACCGATAACGTCGGCGGGCAGCAAGTCTGGAGTAAACTGGATTCGGCTGTACTTGGCATCAATCAAAGATGCAAGCGTTTTGATCGCCAGAGTCTTTGCCAGACCCGGAACACCTTCCAACAGGATATGACCATCGGACAGTAAACCGATAAGTAATGATTCTACCAAATGTTTCTGACCTACAATAACCTGGTCCATACCAGTCATTAAGTTGGTTACGAACGCACTTTGTCTTTCAATTCGTTCGTTTAGTTCGCGAATGTCAATTGCTTCAGCCATAATTTTGTTTATTTAGTTGTTTCTTTATTGATCTAATAACGGGCTTGTAAATAGCCTTGTTCATTTAACGCAGCCAAAATTACGGTAATTAATTAACAGCGGCAACTAATTTTTATTAAAAAAGTAAAGTGCATCTCTACTTTTTAAAGGTTATTGGGCTAAAGAATTTTAAAATACAAAGATAAGGTTTGTAGAGTGAGAATATCAGTTGAGCGCACTTTTTTTACTTCTTGTATTTTGCCTGCTTTATTTAAGTCGAAAGCAGGCAAAATACAAGAAGTCTTATTTTTTAGGAGTTAATTCAGGAATACGCAGAGTAGTCCCTATGGGTACTCTGTCGGCATCTTTAATGATGTTTTTATTATGTTTCACGATATAGGGCCATAGCTTTTTTGTACCATAGAATTTCACAGCTAATTTTACCAGGCTCTCTCCTTCTCGTAATGTGTAATTAGTTTTAGTCCCTGTTATGTCATATTCTACAGTGTCGGCTAAAGTTTCTTTTTCAACATTTGCAGTTACAGCAACGCCAGAACTCTTTTTCGTACTAGGAGATACAGTCTGTTGTGATTGACTGATGGTTTCTTTTCTAGTAACATCCGTCCATATGTTTGCGGTATCTTTACCTTGCATTAATGAGTCATTAACCGGAATTGCAGGAATATCCTCTTCCAATTGTTCTTGGGTGTTTTTTATTGTAGCCGGCGATTGTAAATCCGAAGTTTTATCTGATTGCAAATACCAATATATGCCACCTGTGATGCAGACAATCAAAATGATAACAAGAATAATTCCCCGGGAAACTCTGTTCTTTTTCTCTCCTGAGATTTCTTGTGCTTCTGTTGTTTCCTCTATCTTCTGTTCTTTTTCAAAATTAGAAGTAACAGTTACCGTTTTTTCTGACGGGGTTGCCTCTTGTGGCACTATTATTTCCAAAGATGTTTTTTCTTCACAAGCTTTATGAGCAGCCAGTATGGCTGCATCGGCAATAGTCATAACTTCTTCTTGAGGTTTGTCTGTTACCTTGTTTCCTTCTATTGTTTCTGCTAAAGGAGAAACCGTTTGGGGAACAGCCGTTTCAACAACAATATCCTTTTCTGCTTCAGTGACAATATCTTCCGATTTTTTTCCCGGTTCTATAATTTGTATCTCTTCCTTTGTGATTTCAACAGAAGGTACAGGTTCTTCAATAATTGTTTCCTCAATAACCGGAATAGTGTCTTCAGCGGCAATGGGATTCTCATTTGGAGAATCTTCTGTATTTTCCGTTTCTATGAGTTCAACCTCTTTAGCCGCAACTGTTTGTTTAGGCTTAGGCGCGTTTTCGTCAACGGTATCTTCCTCCTCTCCTTCTATTTCTGTTTCGGTATCTTCCAATTTGGTATTCTCATTTAATATAACCGTTTCAAAATGAGCAAATGGCTTATTTATTAAATCTTTCATGCTGGAATCCGGAGTAAAAGATATTTTTGTATGACCCTGTATTTCAATTCTTTCCCCCGTATTTACGTTTACACTTTCACGACTCTCCACCTCTGTGAGTTTAAACGTACCTAGTCCTTTAACCTTTACATACTTTTCAGTAGCTAGAGCTTCCTCTATCAGTTCAAACATTCCTTTGACAAAGATTTCAGCATCTTTTTTAGTCATGCTGTGTTTCTCAGCCAAAAGTTCGATGATATCTTGTATGGTTACTTTCTCGCTCATGATAATATTATAAATAAGGGCTATTTTATTTAAACTTTTCTTTTAAGGTTACACTGGGTTTGTAAGTCAGCACTAACTTGGGGGGAATCAGCATACGTTGTTGAGTAGCCGGGTTAATAGAAATTCTTTCCAATTTTTTCTTAACCTCAAACGTACCAAATCCCTGAATTACAATGTTGTTGCCATCTTGCAATTCTTGGGTCATAACACCAATGACTGAGGATACCAATTGTGATGTATCTTTATTTGTATATCCTAGTTTACGTGATAATTCAGATATAAATTCTTTGTTATTCAAAGCTTAAAGTGTTAATTTGGTTGCTATATTAGTAAAAAAACAAACATTATCCAAACTTTATATGGGAAAAAGCCTATAAAATGCTGGCGTATAGGTCAAAATCATCGGCGGCTGTAATTTTCACTTTATAGAATTCACCTATTTTTAAGTACTCGTCATCAGCTTTTATCAAGACCTCAGGATCTACCTCAGGAGAGTCAAACTGGGTTCTGCCTATGTAGTAATCTCCTTCCTTCCGGTCTATAATGACTTTGAATTCTTTACCTATTTTCGTTTGGCTCAGTTCGCCGGCTATTTCCTGCTGAAGTGCCATTAATTCATCCAAGCGCTGTTGTTTCACTTCATGAGAAATGGAATCTTCGTATTCTTTAGCGGCGAATGTTCCTTCTTCTTCTGAGTATGCAAAGGCCCCCATCCGGTCAAATCGTACTTTTTTGACGAATTCTTTTAATTCTTCAAAATCTTCTTCAGCCTCGCCGGGATGTCCTACCATTAATGTTGTACGTAAGTGAATACCGGGTACTTCCCGACGAAATTTTTCGATTAATTCGTAGGTTTCCGCTTTACTTACGTGTCGGCGCATTTTATTCAGCATATTGTCACTAATGTGTTGCAGGGCGATATCCATATATTTGCATACATTATCGTGTTCGCGCATAACACGGAATAATTCTTCCGGGAAATGCGCCGGATATGCATAGTGTAAACGTATCCATTCTACACCGGGAACATTAGCAATTCTTTCGATGAGTTCGGGCAATTTCTGACTTTTATATAGATCTACGCCGTAGTAAGTCAATTCTTGGGCTATAATTTGGAACTCCTTTACTCCTTCGGATACAAGTAGTTTCACTTCATCAATAATCTCCTCCATCGGACGTGAAATGTGGCGTCCTGTAATAATAGGAATGGCACAATAAGAACATTTACGGTCACAGCCTTCTGATATTTTCAGATAAGCATAGTGATGAGGAGTGGTTAATGTCCGTTCAATGGCAAATTCCGCCTTGTATGCTTTGCCTAAATCTGCCAGTAACTCATTCCAATTAAACTTACCATAGAATTTGTCTACTTGAGGAATTTCCAATGCCAATTCTTTTAGATATCTTTCTGAAAGGCAACCCATTACATATAGTTTTTTGAGTTTTCCTTCTTCTTTGGCCTGACAAAATTCCAATATCATATTGATCGATTCCTCTTTGGCATCGCCGATAAAACCACATGTATTAATAACTGCGATTTCTCCTTGCGGTTTATCGGAATCATGAGTTACTTTATAACCGTTTGCTTCCAGCTGACGCATCAGCTTTTCTGAGTCTACTAAGTTTTTGGAACACCCTAAGGTGATGATATCTATTGTGTTACGTTTCATTTATTATTCAGTCTCTCCAAATAGTGAGTCTACAAATTCTTTTTTGCGGAATACCTGCATGTCTTCAATACCTTCGCCCAATCCAATATATTTTACGGGAATTTTGAACTGCTCTGAGATGCCAATTACAACGCCCCCCTTGGCTGTTCCGTCCAATTTGGTAATTGCCATAGCAGTAACTTCTGTAGCCAAAGTAAACTGTTTTGCTTGTTCAAATGCGTTTTGACCGGTAGAACCGTCTAAAACCAGCAATACTTCGTGAGGTGCGTCCGCAACAACTTTCTTCATCACATTCTTGATTTTAGTAAGCTCGTTCATCAAACCTACTTTATTGTGAAGACGACCTGCGGTATCAATAATTACTACATCTGCATTATTAGCTACGGCAGAGCTTAAGGTATCAAAAGCTACGGATGCGGGATCTGATCCCATTTTCTGTTTAATAACAGGCACTCCTACTCTTTCTCCCCAAATATCCAATTGTTCTACGGCGGCAGCACGGAATGTATCAGCGGCACCCAAATAGACGGATTTGCCCGCCTTCTTAAATTGATATGCCAATTTGCCAATGGTTGTAGTTTTACCCACACCGTTTACACCTACCACCATGATGACATAGGGCTTCTTACCTTCCGGAACAGTGAAATCATCCGAATCCACCGTGTTATTTTCAGTCAATAATGCCGCTATCTCTTCACGGAGAATCTTGTTCAGTTCCTGAGTGTTTACATATTTATCTTTGGCAACTCTTTCTTCAATGCGTTTAATAATATTTAGAGTTGTTTCAACACCTACATCCGAAGTAATAAGCACTTCTTCCAGATTATCCAATACTTCATCGTCTACTTTTGATTTACCAGCTACGGCACGGGCAATCTTACTAAATACACTTTCTTTGGTTTTGGACAATCCTTTGTCTAAAGTTTCCTTCTTTTCTTTCGAGAAAAAATTAAAAAATCCCATATTGGAGTCTGATTTATCTGTTTATGCTACAAAGATATAACTAATCTCTTACACGGACAAAAAAAAGTGTCACAATGATTGGTCATAATGTATTATGATGATAACATTGTGGTATAAAAAAAGTTCCTTCCATAATATATGAAAGGAACTTTCCATTAGTCTTCCGACTGAATTATTTCTTGAAAAAGTCTTGAACTTTTTCGTTAGGTACCATTTGCTCATCGAAGATGTAAGCTCCTGTTTTCGGAGATTTAACCATCTTGATAACCTTAGTATAAGAACGTCCTTCTTTACCTGTCTGAAGGGTTGCGACTGTTTTCTTTGCCATGGGTTATAATTATTTAATTTCTTTGTGAACTGTTACTCTTTTCAAAATAGGATTGTACTTCTTAAGTTCCAATCTTTCAGTGGTATTTTTTCTATTTTTTGTTGTAATGTAACGAGAAGTTCCCGGCATACCACTATCCTTCATTTCTGTGCATTCAAGGATTACCTGTACTCTATTACCTTTAGCCTTCTTTGCCATAGTCTATCTCTCCTTTTTAATTAACCAATAATTTTGATGCTTTTCCAATCACAATAGCCTTTGGTTACCGCTTCATTCAGCGCTGCATCCAAGCCTTTTTTATTAATCACACGTAAGCCGTTAGCGCAGATATTCAGGCTAATCCAGCAATCTTGTTCTACATAGTAGAATTTCTTAGTAAACAAGTTCACATCAAAAGTTCTTTTGGTTCTTCTCTTAGAGTGTGAAACATTGTTGCCAATCATGGCTTTCTTTCCGGTAATTTGACAAATCTTCGACATTGCTATCTTATTTTTATAGTTTTTTTCAATACTTATTTCAAACGGAGTGCAAAATAAGCACTTTTATTTGTATAAAACAAGAGTTTTTGCAAATAATTCTGCAATTACTGCTCATTTTCTTCGTTTTGGAACAACTTTCGGAGCAGTTGCAGTGCATTTTGGGTTGCATTTGCAATGTTTTTGTTTCTTCCTTCGTCGCCTTCCAATTTCAGTGTAATCACTTTGTCTTTACATCCGGCAGCAATCCAAATGGTACCTACCGGCTTGTCGGGGGTACCTCCTGTGGGCCCTGCGATACCTGAAGTTGCTACAGCACAATCAGAATTCATCGATTTCATCGCCCCTTTTACCATTTCGATAACGGTTTCTTCACTTACAGCCCCATGAGTTTCTAAAGTTCCGTGGTTTACCCCCAACAGATTTTCCTTTATTTCGTTGGAATAGGCGATAATTCCACCTTTAAAGAAGTGTGAACTTCCGGCAACGGCTGTAATAGCGGCCGCCACACTTCCTGCCGTGCAACTCTCGGCAGTAACGAGTGTCAGGCCTTCTCTCCAAAACAAATCGTTAATCTCTTTACTTAAAAATTTACCTTCTACTGACATGTTGAAAACGGTTTTTAAATATTTAAATAGTTACCCGTGAATAAGCGGGCTTGTCTATAGTGCAAAAATCATTGTCCAGGTACTTGTAATAACCGGTAATTGCGATCATTGCAGCATTATCCGTAGTAAAGCTGAACTTCGGGATATAGATATTCCAACCATATTTCCCGGCATGTTCGCGGAATGAGTTACGAAGCCCGTTATTGGCTGATACCCCTCCGGCTACTGCCACTTCATTTATTTTGAGATTTTTGGCTGCTTTTCTCAGCTTATCCATTAAAATATCTACAATAGTCGCTTCTAATGAAGCAGCCAAGTCGTTTTTATGATGCTCGATGAAATCGGGATCTTCTTTCAACCAGTCACGCAAAGAGTATAGGAAAGAAGTCTTTAGTCCACTGAAGCTATAGTTATAGTCCGGAATATGTGGTTTACTGAAAGTGAACGCTTTGGGATTGCCTTGACGTGCCAGTTTATCAATGATAGGACCTCCGGGATAACCTAAGCCCATTACTTTAGAACATTTGTCGATAGCTTCTCCTGCTGCATCGTCAATAGTTTGTCCCAAAACTTCCATATCATTATAGGCCTTTACCAATATTATCTGTGAGTTTCCTCCTGACACCAGCAGGCACAAGAAAGGGAATTTAGGTTGGTTGTTGTCTTCTTCCGATTCTTTAATGAAATGGGCTAACACATGGGCTTGCAGGTGGTTAACATCAATCATTGGTATATTTAATGAACGTGCGAAACCTTTCGCAAAAGATACTCCGACCAGTAATGATCCCATCAAGCCGGGTCCTCGGGTGAATGCAACGGCGCTTAGTTGCTCCTTGGTAACTCCTGCCCTTTTTAAGGCTTCGTGCACCACCGGTACAATGTTTTGTTGATGGGCACGTGACGCCAATTCGGGAACCACCCCTCCGTAAGCTTCGTGAACAGCCTGGCTGGACACTACGTTGGACAACAATACGCCATTCTTGATAACTGCGGCTGATGTGTCGTCACAGGAAGATTCTATACCTAATATAATTGTATCCATATTTCTATACCTTAATTATATATTAATGTGTCAGAATTTCAAGTCCGTTATCTGTCATAACGAAAGTATGTTCCCACTGTGCAGACGGCTGTTCGTCTTCGGTGACTACAGTCCAGCCATCTTCCTCATCAATGAAGACTTCCCATGTTCCCATATTGATCATTGGTTCAATGGTAAAAACCATTCCCGGAACCAATAGCATACCAGTTCCTTTTTTCCCAAAATGTTCTACATCCGGTTCTTCATGAAACTCTATGCCTACTCCGTGTCCGCAGAGATCACGCACTACTGAGAATCCATTTTTTTTAGCATGTTTTTCAATGGTATGTCCTATGTCTCCCACAAAACCAAATGGTTTTGCAGCTTCCATGCCTATCTCCAAACATTCTTTAGCTACTCGTACCAGTTTCTCTTTCTGAGGTGTGGTTTTTCCAATGGTAAACATACGCGATGCGTCGGCATAATAACCATCAAGAATGGTAGTACAATCCACATTGATAATATCTCCTTCTTCCAGAATGTCGAATTCATTAGGAATACCGTGACAAACAACCTCATTGATAGAGGTGCAGCAACTTTTTGGAAAACCTTCATAACCTAAGGTTGCAGGAATGCCGCCATGATCTTTAGTGTATTCATAAACTAGTTTGTCTATTTCCAATGTGCTCATGCCTGCATGGATCTCGCGTTCTACAAGGTCTAGCACTCCGGTATTGATAATACCGCTACGGCGTATTCCTTCAATCTGTTCTGGTGTCTTAATCAGTTCACGTGAAGGCACCAAATGACCTCTATCTTGATAATAGAGAACCTTTTTATCTAACTCTGTGAGTTCCATACCTTTGGGCACTCTCCAGTTTATTTTATTTCTTTTCATATCAAAGGATTAATTGACTTACAAAGTTAGAGGAAATATTTGTAAAAATGGCTCATCCGGCAATAAATATCTTCATAAAAAGAGAATTTACATGAAATTTGACAGAAACAAATGTTAAATAATCATGTCTTTTACATGAATTTTATGTAGGAGAGTCTATTTTATTTTAATAAAAGGTTATATTTACCGCAAAAAAACTAAGCATTCTATTATTAACTTCTTTAATTGAACATCAAAATGGATAAACATCAAATTGGAGTAAACGCAGGAAAAGTTTGGAAACTGCTGAATGACAATAAACGGTGGAGTTATTGTGATTTAAAAAGAGCTTCAGAGTTGTCTGACAGAGATTTGAATGCAGCTATAGGTTGGCTGGCCAGAGAGAATAAAATAGACTTTGAATGTTCTAACGGAGACGATTGCCTGTTTCTGAGCGTCAATGTTTATATTGGCTGAATACGAGAAACAGATAATTATGTGGGGCCAAAACTTTCATAATTATCTGTTCTCTTTTTTTAATCAACTTTTCTAATCACTTTGGCTGGATTACCTACAGCAACGGAATTGTCGGGAATGTCTTTAGTAACGACACTTCCAGCTCCGATAATACAGCGATGACCTATTTTTACTCCGGGACAAAGAATAGCTCCTCCTCCTATCCAGCAATCTTCTCCGATAGTTACGGGATATGCATACTCTTTGGGTTCGCGTCGGGTTATGTAATCTACCGGATGATGTGGAGTATAGATCTGTACATTGGGTCCTATCAATGTATGTGCTCCTATGGTGATATATCCACCGTCTAAAAATGTACAGTTGGCATTCACAAAGACATGCTCTCCTAAGCGGATGCCGTGTCCATGATCACAGTAAAATGGTGGACAGATGACAGAAGTGGAAGGGATACCCGGCACTAATTCTTCCAGCACTTCCCTGAAACCATCATCGTATGTACTCATCATCCGTAATTGGGCCACTAGTTTTTTGGCGTGTATGAAACTGGCCTGTATTTCCGGTTTCTCCATATCGGCCAGCTGACTGTTACGCATTTTGTCTATCTCGTTCATAATTAAAGGGCTTTAAGATTTCGCCTCAAATGTAGGATTTGTTTTCCGTTCTGCCAAATATACACCACACAAGATAAGAAAACAGCCGGTAAGGGCTATCCAAGTTATCTTTTCATTAATAATGACCGCTGAAGTAAGAAGAGTTACCAAAGGGACGATATAAATATAGTTTGTACTTTTTACGGCTCCCAATTCCTTGACACATGCATTCCAGGCTATGAAGCAGAGCATGGAGGCGACAAATCCCAAAAAGAGAAGATTTCCAAACACGATGGGTTGCATCATCAAGACATTGTCCCAATTTAACGGACGGAATAAAAACATGGGCAGAATGGTCAGCACTCCGTAGAAGAATACTTTACGGGTAATGAATACGATAGAATAATGATTATCCAATTGTTTGAGAATAAGGCAATAAAATGCCCACATCAATGCAGCGGTCAGTGAAAGAATATCTCCCAAAGGATTAATTTTCAGAATGAAACTGCCGTTGAAAACAACTAGCCCCACTCCTATCAAAGCCATGATCGATCCGTAAACAAGATGGCGGGTGAAAGGTTCTTTTCTTCTGAACAAATAAGAAAGTAGTGTGGTCAGAACAGGTGATGTGCATACTATCAGAGACACGTTGGAGGCTAATGTGATACCGAGAGCCGTATTTTCAGTAATGAAATAAATAGTTCCTCCACATAATCCGGCCAATAAAAGTAACAATTCATCTTTTATTCTATTGGCAAATAGTTTTTTATAAGAAATACACCACATGCAAAGATAGGCCAGAGTGAAACGATAAAAGAAGATGTCGGAAGGACTTAATCCATGTTGGATTAGAATCTTAGTAGAAACAAAAGTAGTCCCCCAGATAGCTACAGTGATTATTGCCATTAAGTGATAGACGAACCTTGATTTGATTACATTCATAATTTATATGTGTTTTATTATGTTGCAAAGATAGGTTTTGTTTTCGAGAAACTTATCAAAATATATGGCATAGTTGAGCTGATACAAAGTTCGTTTGTTTTCTCACTTACCTTGGGCGCGGCCCTCAAGGTAAGTGAGATATTTCTATTTCTGGGGAATCCAGGAATCTACCAACTCCTGATGTTCTTTTACCCATTTTTCCGCTCCTTCTTTTTCATTATATTCATTTTGTGATACATCATCCAGCAAGCTGCTGATTTCTTCGGTGCTCAGATGTATGTTTTCTATCAGTTTTACCACAAACGGGTGTTGCTCACCAAATCCTTTGCAGGCAATGGCTGTAATTGTTTCCGCTTTACCAAAAATGCCTTTCGGGTCTTCTAAAAATTTTAATTTAAAGCGGGTGAACATCCAATGGGGAGTCCATCCCGTCACCACAATCCATTGATGTTCGTCAATGGCCCTTTTTAGTACTGCGGTCATAGCCGGTCCGCTAGACTCCAGCAATTTGTAATCCAGATTGTATTTTTCTATGGCCATATCTGCAGCATGCATAATCCCTGCGCCGGCATCAATGCCGATAATCTCGCCTCCGAATTTTTCTTTGTTGGCATTTAATTGGTCAATAGAATGAATGTCCACATAATCGGGGACTACCAGACCGATACGGGCATCTGGATAGATCTTGCCTAAGATTTCCAGATTCTTTCCGTATTGTTTCATATAATCGGCCTGTGTGGCCGGTAACCAAGCATCCATCAGCAAATCTACTTTGCCACGGGCCATTGTTGCATAGATAGGAGCAGGATCAGCATTCTTTAAAATGACATGATAACCTTGTTGTTCAAGAATCACTTCCGTTAAATAGGTCAGAGCGATGCCATCGTCCCAGTTTATGTATCCAATGCTTATTGTCTTATCATCTTTTTTCCCGCTGCAAGAGGTAAGCAACAGGAGGAAAGACAAAAAATATAGTATTTTCTTCATGCTTATTTCCCTTTCTTTTGTTTTCCAAGTCCTTGTGTTATTCTATCCAGAATGATGGCTAGGATGACTACTGCGATACCGCCTTCGAAACCTAAACCTATTTTCATCTGCGTGATACCTTTCAATACGATTTCCCCTAACCCTCCGGCTGCAATCATAGCGGCAATGACCACCATGGAGAGCGACATTAGGATTGTCTGGTTTATACCGGTCATGATAGTGGGCAATGCCAGCGGTAATTGTACCTTGAATAATAATTGCATAGGTGTCGCACCAAAAGAGCGCGAAGCTTCTATAACATTCTTCGGTACTTGCTTGATACCCAGGCTGGTCAGACGCACTACGGGAGGCATGGCAAAAATAATGGTGGCAAAAGCTCCCGGAACGGTTCCCAGCCCGAAAAAGAGTACGGCAGGAATCAGATAGACGAAAGCAGGCATCGTTTGCATCAGGTCGAGGATAGGATGCAGAATTTTATCACATCGTTTGCTGTTTGCGCTCCATATTCCCAATGGAAGTCCCATGATAAGAGCGATGATGGTAGACGAAAGCACCAATGCTAAAGTCTGCATGGTTTCGTTCCAAAATCCCATTCCCCAAATCAGTAATAATCCTAAAATGGTAAAAATGCTGACTCCTTTTCCCGATTTATACCAAGCCAGGATGGCCAGCAATGCTATTGTTACATAAAAAGGTATCCACATCAATATGTTTTGGAACCCATCTATGAACCCGCCTATTCCAACATTGATGGCGTCGAAAAGAGGGGCAAAGTTTTCTGTGAGCCAGTTGATGGCTGTTTCTATATATTTTCCTATGTTTATCATAATTCGATAGCGTTTTGAATAAGTTCATTAATTTCTTCTTTATCTTTTCCGGTCATCTCTACTACGATGGACGATAGAGGAACCAAGCCTTTCAGTTCGCGTTCTTCATTTACCACATAAATGGGAGAATTGGTTTTCGTAATTAAGGGAAGCAGATCCTCAATCTTTGTGTCCTCCGTAACGGAATGTACTTCACTTTGTACGGCTTCCTTGATTGATTTTATACCTTTATGCCGAAGAATGGCGGCACTTTCCAATGTAATCTCTCCTATCAGCTTGTCATTTTCATCTATCACAGGAAGCACGGTAATATCTCTTTCTTTCATCTTTCTGATCAGAACCTCGGGACCTTCTTTACGCAGACGGGCTACGGCGGGACGGGTTATCATAATACTTCCTGCCGTTATGATTTTGCTCCGGTCCACATTTTCTACAAATCTTGCCACATAGTCATTGGCTGGTTCTGTTAAAATTTCTTCTGAAGTTCCGACTTGCACCACTTCTCCGTCTCTCATAATGGCAATGCGGTCACCCAGTTTAATTGCTTCGCTCAAATCATGCGTGATAAAGACGATGGTCTTTTTCATTTTGGATTGCAGCGCCAGCATTTCATCTTGCATTTGTACGCGGATCAATGGGTCCAAAGCGGAAAAGGCTTCATCCATCAGTAATATTTCCGGATCATTTGCCAAAGCGCGTGCCAACCCGACACGTTGCTGCATTCCGCCGGAAAGTTGTCCGACCATCTGATTCTGATATCCTTTCAGCCCGACTATTTCCATACTCTTCATGGCTTTTTTCTCACGTTCTTGTTTGGGAACTCCTTGGAGTTCAAGACCGAATGCAATATTGCTTAAAACACTGCGATGAGGTAACAAACCAAAATTTTGGAACACCATAGCTATCTCCCGGCGACGCATTTCCAACAATTCCTTATCAGATGCGGCAGTAATATCTGTTCTATTAATCAGTACTTGTCCTTTTGTGGGTTTGATTAATCGGTTTATGCAGCGCAATAAAGTTGATTTGCCACTACCCGATAGCCCCATGATTACGAAGAATTCTCCTTCTTTGATTGTCAGATTGGCGTTTTTAACTGCTACAGTACAATTAGTCGCCTTTAAAATTTCATTTTTGCTTTTTCTTTCTTTCAACATCCGGAACGCTTTCTGCTTTTCCGGACCGAAAACAAGATATAAGTCTTTTATTTCTATTTTGTTCATAGTCTATAATAGTTTAAATTAATTAAGAATAGGGAGGAATTGACGGAAGTAAATTGAGATGTCATCCGGTATATTTAACGAAACAAAATATAAAAAGGTTCATTATAAGATGAGTTTAATTGATCAGTAAATATGTTTCTTACAGCTTGTTATTGTTTACTCCCTACGGGAGTGGTTCAGAAAATCCGAGATTAAAAAAGATAATCAGAAAGCGTTTTCTATAAAACAGAAATTAAGTATTATCCTTTTGTCGAGCGTTCATTTTATTCTATCTTTGTCCCGCAAAACAGAATAAATATATGGATAGTATTTTAATTATTGATGATGAACCGCAAATACGCAAACTTCTTTCGCGTATGATGGAATTGGAAGGTTACGAAGTATTCCAGGCAGCCGATTGCCAGTCTACATTGAAACAACTTAAGTTACATAATCCCCAAGTGGTGTTGTGTGATGTGTTTTTGCCGGACGGCAATGGAGTGGATATGGTTACAACCATCAAAAAACTCTATCCAGAATTGGAGGTGATACTTTTGACCGCCCACGGTAATATTCCGGATGGTGTGCAGGCAATCAAGAATGGAGCCTTTGATTATATCACCAAAGGGGATGATAATAATAAAATTATTCCGTTAATCAGCCGGGCTATGGCTCAGGCTAAAAAGAATGTAGGGGAAAAAGTGAAAACAGAAGAAACCCAAAGTTTCTCTTTTGACGCTATAAAAGGGAAGTCGGAGGGTATGCAACAAGCCGTAGCATTGGCCCGAAAGGTTTCGGCAACGGATGTTACAGTCTTGCTGACCGGAGAAACAGGCACGGGGAAAGAAGTCTTTGCACAAGCCATCCATCGCAACAGTCTTCGCAAAGAGAATGCTTTTGTGGCTGTAAACTGTTCTGCTTTTAGCAAAGATCTGCTTGAAAGCGAGATATTCGGTCATAAAGCCGGTTCGTTTACCGGAGCGATGAAAGATAAGAAGGGGCTGTTCGAAGTGGCCGATAACGGAACCATCTTTTTGGATGAAATAGGTGAAATGGCTTTCGAGCTGCAGGCCAAATTGCTTCGTGTGCTCGAAGCGGGAGAGTACATCAAGATAGGCGACACGAAACCGACGAAAGTGAATGTCCGCGTTATCTCCGCCACCAATCGGGACCTGAAAAAAGAAATAGAACAAGGTAATTTCCGTGAAGATCTTTATTATCGTCTTTCTGTTTTTCAGATACACCTCCCTCCTCTTCGTGAGCGCAAAGAAGACATCGAACTTTTGGCGGGAAGCTTTATCCAACTCTTTTCAAAAAAACTGGGGAAACAAGTGGAAGGGATGGCTCCGGAGTTCTTGAATGCTTTGAAAGCTGCCGACTGGAGAGGAAATATCCGTGAATTGCGAAACGTGATAGAACGCAGCATGATTGTCTGCGACAAACAGCTTACCTTACAAGATCTTCCTATTGAAATACAGAATACCCGACAGGAAGATTATTCCGGCAAGAATTATTCGGAGTTTGAACTGGCCGCTATGGAAAAACGTCATATTGCTAAAGTTCTGCAACATACTAAAGGAAACAAGACTGAGGCTTCACGTTTATTGAAAATAGGTTTGACTACTTTATATAGAAAAATAGAGGAATACGGTATTTAGTTATTGAGTACCATTGATTAAGCCGTTTCCTCCTTATGGCTAAGCCCACTCTTATGGTTTGCTGCTACAGTTTCTTCCGGTGGACTGTACAGTCCACCGGGGCAGTCCGTACAGTCCATTGCAGTGGACTGTACGGAGCGATGCCGGCGACTATAGTATGTAACCGTAAGAATGGGCTTAACCATAAGGAAGAAAGAGCTTAGTATCAGGTATGAAAGACCATACGGTAGCGTTTCACAAGCTGGAACACTTACTACACTCTTCTGTCCGTCACAGTTTCAGCAAAGATGGAAACGGAATCGGTATAGTACGGATTTTAGAAATCCCCCGTGGCTTTCCTCAGCAAGACAGGAGCTCTCGATATACTTCAGCATCTTCTTCCGAGAAACAGCATACAATCACTTCTCCTTCATAGCCATGTGCCATTTCTTCCCCGATGGCATTCAATGCGATACGTGCCGCTTCTTCCTTGGGATAATGATATACGCCGGTACTGATACAGGGGAATGCAATGCTTTGGATGCCGTTTTCTCTCGCTAGTATAAAACTGGTACGATAACATGATGCAAGTTTTTCGGCTTCTCCATGCGTTCCCCCATGCCATACGGGCCCTACAGTATGAATTACTTTCCTGCATGGCAGGTTGTATGCATCGGTTATCTTGCTTTCCCCTGTCGGACAACCGCCCAATGTTTTGCATTCCGCTAACAACGCCGGACCTGCAGCCCGATGGATAGCTCCATCTACACCGCCACCACCCAGCAACGAACTGTTGGCTGCATTTACAATGGCGTCGACTTTTAAAGTAGTGATATCGGCTACGGTAATATTTATCTTTTTCATTTTTCCTTTCTGTTTTTCTGTATTAAAACCTCTATACAAAGCTATATAATAAATTGGGGAATTATGCAGTTTGGCAGCAAATAAATCAATTATTCTCCTGTTTTGATATCCTTCCCTTTTCATTTTGAAAAGATCTTCTTTTGCTCCCTCTTTTTTCTTGTTGTTATATCTGTATATAAATCAATTACTTATCTCCTGTTTGCCAGTAATGGCACACTATTGGCATATAGCGTGGCAGTTAACAATAGTATTAATTTAAAAAAAGGAATTATGGATTTATTTTCAATCGGATTTGCGGTTTGTACCTTGAGCGGCATAGCTTGCTTTTGGCTTTTCTTTAAATGTATAGACTGGTTCGAGAAGATCTAAAAAAAGAAAGGAGAAACAAGTTATGTACACAGCATTATTTGTAGTTAGTTTGATTATGTTCGGCTATATGATGTATGTTCTTATCAAGCCGGAGAAGTTTTAAAAAAGTAAGTTAAGAAATAAAGAGTTATGAATACTGAAGTTTTAGGTGTTATAGCGCAAATTGTCTTATTGATAGTGCTTAGCTATCCTTTGGGCAAATATATCGCTAAAGTTTATAAAGGTGAAAAGACTTGGTCGGATTTTATGAAGCCCGTTGAACGGGTTATGTTCAAACTGAGTGGTATCAATCCCAATGAGGAGATGAACTGGAAACAGTTTTTGAGAGCCTTGCTGGTGGTAAATCTATTTTGGTTCCTTTGGGGGATGGTACTGTTGGTTACACAAGGTGTGCTGCCGCTTAACCCGGATGGAAATGCCGGTCAGACTGCGCATCAGGCATTTAATACTTGTATCAGTTTCATGGTGAACTGTAACTTGCAACATTATAGCGGTGAAAGTGGGCTGACTTATTTTACTCAGCTATTCGTCATCATGCTCTTTCAGTTTATTACTGCCGCTACCGGTATGGCTGCCATGGCAGGTATAATGAAAGCGCTGGCTGCAAAGACTACTCAGACTATTGGCAATTTCTGGAACTATTTGGTATTAAGTTGTACCCGTGTCCTGTTGCCTCTTTCATTGATCGTAGGTTTTATCCTGATTGTGCAAGGCACTCCGATGGGCTTTGACGGAAAAATGAAGGTGACCACCATGGAAGGAACTACACAATATGTATCACAAGGCCCTACGGCGGCTATTGTCCCTATCAAACAATTGGGTACTAATGGGGGTGGTTATTTTGGTGTAAACTCTTCTCATCCCTTGGAGAACCCTACCTATTTTGCTAATATGGTGGAATGTTGGTCTATCCTTATCATACCTATGGCGATGGCATTTGCATTCGGTTTCTATCTGAAACGTAAAAAATTGGGTTATAGTATATATGGTGTCATGCTGTTTGCTTATCTGGTAGGAGTTTGTATCAATGTCAGTCAGGAGATGGGTGGTAATCCACGTATTGATGAGATGGGGATAGCGCAGGATAATGGCGCGATGGAAGGTAAAGAAATACGTTTGGGCTCGGCCGCCACTGCTTTGTGGAGTATTACTACTACGGTTACTTCCAATGGTTCTGTCAATGGTATGCACGATTCAACAATGCCGCTTTCGGGTATGATGGAAATGCTGAACATGCAGATCAACACATGGTTTGGCGGTGTAGGTGTGGGATGGATGAACTACTTTACATTTATTATTATCGCCGTGTTCATCAGTGGGTTGATGGTAGGCCGTACACCGGAGTTTCTTGGTCATAAAGTAGAAGCACGTGAAATGAAGATTGCTTCCATTGTAGCACTACTTCATCCGTTTATCATTTTAGTTGGTACAGCATTGGCTGCTTATCTGTTTGTTCATGCGCCTGCATTTGTGGAAAGTGAAGGTGGCTGGTTGAACAATCCCGGATATCATGGTCTGAGTGAAATGCTTTATGAATACACCTCGTGTGCCGCCAATAATGGTTCCGGTTTTGAAGGACTGGGTGATAACACATGGTTTTGGAACTACTCTTGTGGTATTGTGCTGATATTAGGACGTTTTGTCCCGATTGTAGGTCAAGTGGCCATAGCAGGTATTCTGGCTAAGAAAAAATTTATTCCCGAAAGCGCCGGCACATTGCAAACCGATACAGTGACATTCGGTGTGATGACATTTGCGGTTATTTTTATTGTTGCCGCACTATCATTCTTCCCGGTACATGCATTAAGCACTATTGCCGAGCACTTGAGTTTATAATTCTGATAACAGACAACGATATTAATAGAAGATATGAAAGATAATAAATCAGCTTCTTTATTTCAGAAGGAGCAAGTTATTGACAGCATAAAACAATCATTCGTGAAGTTGAATCCGCGAGTGATGATTAAGAATCCGATTATGTTCACGGTAGAGGTTTGTACAGCTATTATGTTCTTGGTGATGCTCTACTCTATCGTTAATGATTCACAAGGCTCATTTATTTATAATTTATGGGTTTTCGTAATTCTGTTCATCACCTTGTTATTTGCTAATTTTGCTGAAGCTATTGCCGAAGCGCGCGGAAAAGCACAAGCCGATAGCCTGAGGAAGACTCGTGAGGAGACCCCTGCCAAATTGATTGTGAACGGGACTTTGAAAACAGTCAGTAGTTCCCAGTTAAAGAAAGGTGATATTTTTGTATGTGAGGCAGGAGATGTTATTCCTGCCGATGGCGAGATCATCGAAGGACTGGCGTCTATTGACGAAAGTGCCATCACAGGCGAATCCGCTCCTGTAATCCGTGAAGCAGGCGGTGACAAGAGTTCAGTAACAGGAGGTACAAAAGTATTGTCCGATCAGATAAAAGTAATGGTAAGCACCCAGCCGGGTGAAAGTTTCTTGGATAAGATGATTGCATTGGTGGAAGGCGCATCCCGCCAGAAAACACCGAATGAAATTGCATTGACTATCCTGTTGGCAGCATTTACATTGGTCTTTGTCATTGTGTGTATCACCCTTAAACCGTTTGCCGATTATACGGGAACTGTCATTACCATTGCTTCTTTTCTGTCCTTGTTTGTCTGCCTCATTCCCACCACTATCGGAGGATTGCTTTCGGCTATCGGTATCGCCGGGATGGATCGTGCTCTGCGTGCCAACGTCATAACCAAATCGGGTAAAGCAGTGGAAACAGCCGGAGATATAGATACTTTGCTTCTTGATAAAACAGGAACAATAACTATAGGAAACCGTAAAGCTACTCGTTTTTATCCGGCTCAGGGAGTGGATGAACATGCTTTCATCGAAGCCTGCCTACTCTCATCTGTATCTGATGATACTCCGGAAGGTAAATCTATTATTGAACTGGGACGTGAATCGGGTTTACGGATGCGTAATTTGAATACCGATGGTGCTCATATGATAAAATTTACCGCCGAAACCAAATGCTCGGGTATTAACTTGAAGGATGGAACAGAAATCCGTAAAGGTGCATTTGATGCTATCCGCAAGATAGCTTTGTCTGCCGGAAACCCTTTCCCAAAAGAAACGGAAGATATCATTCAAACCATTACAAGTAATGGAGGTACTCCATTGGTGGTGAGTGTCAATAAGAAAATTGCCGGAGTTATAGAATTGCAGGATATCATAAAACCGGGTATTCAGGAACGTTTTGAACGTTTACGCAAGATGGGGGTAAAAACAGTCATGGTGACGGGAGATAACCCTTTGACCGCCAAATATATTGCAGAGAAAGCCGGAGTAGACGACTTCATAGCCGAAGCTAAACCGGAGGATAAGATGGAGTATATCAAGAAAGAGCAGGCTGCCGGCAAACTGGTTGCCATGATGGGTGACGGAACAAATGATGCTCCTGCCCTTGCCCAAGCTAATGTGGGGGTTGCCATGAATAGCGGTACACAGGCTGCCAAGGAAGCAGGGAATATGGTGGATTTGGATAATGATCCTACCAAGCTGATAGAAATTGTTGAGATAGGTAAACAATTGCTGATGACACGTGGTACACTGACCACTTTCTCCATAGCCAATGATGTGGCCAAATATTTTGCCATTGTTCCTGCATTGTTCATGCTTTCCATTCCAGAACTGGCTGCATTGAATATTATGGGGTTGCATAGCCCTGAGAGTGCTATCTTATCTGCAGTTATATTCAATGCCATCATTATTCCTATTCTGATTCCGCTGGCATTGAAAGGAGTTCAATACAAACCGATAGGAGCTTCCGCCTTGCTTCGTCGTAATCTTTTGATATATGGCATAGGTGGTGTTATTGCTCCTTTTGTGGGTATTAAATTAATAGATTTAGTAGTAGGATTATTCTTTTAACAAGTAAATAACAATGAAAAATTTTATAAAGTCATTCAGACTTACTTTAGTCTTTTGTGTGTTTTTCTCAGTATGCTATATACTAGTCTTATGGATTTTCGCTCAATTTGCCGGACCTAATTCCGGCAATGCCGAGATTGTGGAACTTAACGGAAAAGTGGTAGGTGCAGCCAATGTGGGACAATTATTTACAGAAGATATCTATTTCTGGGGACGTCCTTCATGTGCTGGTGAAGGTTATGATGCGGCTAGTTCGGCCGGTAGCAATAAAGGTCCTACCAATGAGGAGTATCTGGCTGAAGTAGAAGCTCGGATTGATACATTTTTAAAGCATCATCCTTACTTGAGCCGTAAGGAAGTACCTGCCGAAATGGTAACAGCCAGCGGTTCCGGATTGGATCCTGACATCACTCCGGCCTGCGCATACGTGCAGGTACAACGTGTGGCTAAAGCTCGCGGAATGAGTGAGGAAACTGTAAAAGCTATTGTAGATAAAGCTGTGGAAAAACCGTTTATGGGCATGTTCGGTACAGAGAAGGTGAATGTGTTAAAACTGAATGCTGCTTTAGAAAAGGCAAAATAATAAAAATATATAGTCATTAAATTAGGAAGATGTGCGTCATGAAAAAGAGAAGTTTCCTGGATACCGAGAGCCTGTCGGCTCTAGAAGTTGTGGCTATCATTGTATTGTTCTTTGCTTTGATAACATGGATTCTTGATCTTTGACGTGCATCACCATTGAATGATGCATCTTGATTCAGAAAAACTCAAAATGGATATTTCCTTTCAGACAATAAGAAGGAAATAGTAGAAATATGTAAAACATGAATATTAATTAGTTTAATTTTTTAAGATGAAAAGGAATTTGAAAAAAGTGGTCTTGGTGCTGGCTTTACTGTTGCCTGGAGTGATAAAAGCACAAGAATTTAACGTAACGGCTAAGGCAGATTTTGTAAGTGATTACATTTGGCGTGGCGCTTACCAGAATTCAGGATTTTCTGTACAGCCTACATTAGGATTATCTTACGGCAACCTTTCTTTATCTGCTTGGGGGAGTCAGAGCCTGACCAAGACAGACGGTGCACAAGAGTTTGACATCAATTTAAGCTATACTATTGGCGGTTTAGGTATTACAGTAACCGACTATTGGTGGAATGGCATCACCATGCCCTACGGGGATTATAAACATGATCATCATTTTGAAGGAACATTAGCTTATAATTTCGGCGAGAACTTTCCTCTGACCTTGAGTTGGTCTACTATGTTTGCGGGAGGAGACGATAACAAAGACGGTGATCGTGCTTATTCCACTTATATCAATGCTTCTTATAATATTGCTTGCCCGGCAGAAATTACGCTCACTCCTTCCGTTGGTTTCACTCCTTGGAAAGGAATGTATGATGCTGATGGTGCTGCTTTTACAGATATTGCTTTAAAAGCTTCCAAGAACATTAATATTACAGATAATTTTTCTTTGCCTTTGTTTGTACAGGCTATTGTTTCGCCCTCATTTGACAAAACTTATCTGATAGCCGGATTAAGTATTGGGTTTTAAATGTGTGATTTTTTTGATAAAAAGGAGAAATGCAAAGCATTTCTCCTTTTTGTTGTATTAGAGTGACTTATCTTTTTTTGATTCTTGCCAGATGTGGTATTTTTGTTCAAAGAGTTGCCACGTGGAGAATGGAATATGGCAAAAACTAAAGATAGTTTTGTATCTCTTTAATGTTATTCAACTTAATAAAGTGGGAGTGCGTTACTTCTCCTTCACATTGTTCGTGTGCCCAAGTGATATGATGAGGTACATAGGCTGCATAACCTCCGAGTTCCAATATGGGAATAATATCTGACTTTATTGAGTTTCCTATCATCAGTAAATTTTCTGCCTTACACCCTAAATTATCAAGCAATCTTTTATAATCCGCATTCTTCTTGTCGCTCATTATTTCTATGTGGCAAAAACATTCTTGTAGTCCGGACGCAGAAATCTTTCTTTTTTGATCGAACAGATCACCTTTGGTGGCCAATACTAATTTATAATTTTCGCACAAGGCTGATATGACTTCTTGCACACCGTCCAATAATATGATTGGCCTTTGCAGAAGTTCCTGGCCTGATCGGAGGATTTCTTTTACGAGATTGAGATCTCCTTCTCCATTAGTAACTTTGCAAATGGTTTCAATCATGCAAAGCAGCATTCCTTTCAGTCCATAACCATAGATATGCAGATTTTTTATTTCTGTTTTGAACAGTTCTTCTGATATGGAAGGAGCTGGTAAATATTTCCTCAGAAGATGACAAAATTTGTGTTCCAACTCTTGAAAATAAAGTTCATTTTCCCAAAGAGTGTCATCGGCATCAAAAGCGATAAATTCTATTTTATTTTTCATGTTTTATTATTAGAATAGGAAGAGGGAGCAATCATATCATAATGTATTGTTTTGTCCGTCTTTTAAGTTCTGTATAAATTCGGCAACATTTCGTCCATCCACCAAGCCATGGTGGACACTGATGGATATAGGGAGCAAAAGTTTCTTTTTTTCTTGTATCAGCTTACCTGTAGAAATTTTGGGTATAGAATCTCCTGTTTGAATTGAACCGGCATGTTTCATCTCGGAAAAGGCAAACCAAGGCAGAGCCGAATAACGGATGACATCTGCTCTTGCAGTGTCCTTGGAAAAAGAAAGTCCGGCACTGTTTTTTACTCTATGTATTTCCTTTTCTGCATTTTCAATAAATAAGGAAAGATCTGTGTCATACTCAAAAAATCCAAAGCCAAAAGTTCCGTCCTCTCTTCCGATAGTGGGCGAAATATTGATTTTATCATATTCTACTACTTCTCCGTTTTCTATACGTAATTTGAATGCAGTAGTTGCATTGATACATTTCAATAGGAAGTACACAGAATAAAGAAAAAAAGAAACCTCCATATTTTTACTTTGTTGATATACGCTTGTGAAATCAACAGTCGTAGTAATTCCCCAAAAAGGGTCATCGAGAGCCGAGAAGAATTTAAAATGCTCTTTTCTATTCCAATTGTCCAGGTTAATAACTCGCTTCATTTTCTATTTACTCTGTTTTTCTTTTATGTGTATTATTTCTGTTGCAACTATTTTAACGATAAAACATATTGTTGCAAATATACAAAAAGTATTTTAACAGAGATGTTCTTTGTTTGCTTTAAATCCATTTTATTATTTCCTGTTCTGTGCTAAAGTTAAGAATGGATAACAGCAACTATTTTAAAAGGTTATTCAGGACTGATAATCAACTATATGTCTATTTTTGTTTATAAGGGAAAGAATTCTATTAAATTCATAAGTCAGATTTTTGTATGGATAACAATTTAGGTGATAGAATTGGCAATAAAGTACAAATCGCTATAAGGATAAAATAATGTTTTATTTAATCAAAAACAAAAGCAACAAATACCTTGTCGGACGAATTGTTGCTTCTGTTTACTCAGGAAGGTCACATAACAAAAGAGTCTTGTAATTGAGTTTGCTTTATTACATCAAATTTCTCTGATGGAATATCTAGAAAGGCTTTGCACAGTGTCACTAATGCCTTTTCTCTATCTTGTTCCCGTACCAGCACTGAAAGATTGTGAGTGCTGCTACCGTATGAAATCATGCATACCGGCATTTCTTTCAGTGTTTCTATAATTCTGGCTTCCAACCCTGTATGCTTTTCCCAATTTAGATCTCCAATAACGCTGACCACAGACATTTCTGTTTCCATTCCTATTTCCGCATACTTATGTAATTCACGATATATCAGGCGTAATGTGTCGTTGCTACATTTCACAGCCAATGAAACACTTACATTAGAGGAAGTCGCTAAATAGACAGGAACCTTATATTTCTCGAACACATCAAATACTTTTCCAATAAATAGATAAGAAGTAAGAATCCCCAACGAACGAAGTTTGACAAAGACCACACCTCTGCGTGAAACAGCAGCTTTTACTTTTGTTCCTGTTTTTTCTGATGATATTCGTAATGTATCTTTCGGTGTTTTTATCAATACAATAGCCATACCGGCGGTGCGCGCCAGCGGAATACATTCCGGATGAAGCAATGCAATGCCGCTATCAATAAAATTCTCGGCTTCACCGTATGTAAGAGTTCGAGTATGTTCCATACCTCGGAAACAAATTTCATCAGAATGTAAGGATGTTATAATTTCATCCGCATGGAATACAGCCCCGATAACAGTGGCATAATACTCATTTCCTATTTGTGGGAAGAAATCCACTTCATCATATACATTTTTACACAAACGGCTTTGGGTAATAAGAATGTGAACATCGGGACAGTCTTTCATCAGTTCTTCTACATTCTTTTTCACATACTTTATATCCGGTTTTCGATCAAGCCCTAGTCGCATGAAATGACATGAGTTCAAGATGAAGTTCTTTTTTGTACATTCTTCTAAATAATGTGACAGAATAAGAGAGGATATCATTGCTCCGTGAGCCATGATCTCATGATCGTCAATGATGTTCAGATTTTCATTACATAAACGGGAAATTTGATCGATGTGTACTTTTATTTCTTTGGCAGCTTCTGCTTTCTGTATTTCGGAGGAAAGAAGATTGTCCAGCCAATTTCTACAATCATTCTCAAAATCCTGCAATTGACTCATAACCTCTTCGATATCGACATGGAATAAAGAAATAGAAACAGCTTGCAGCTTTTGGGCAATGCTGGTAAAAGTGTCGAGCACTATAATAGAACGTTCGTTCATGTTAATTACTTCAGTCCAATGTTTCAGTTCGGTGGCAGATTTAATATTTTCTAAATTATATACTTTCATTTTTTTATTGCATTTTATTCTTTTGGAGTTTCTTTTTCATTTTAACAGGCAAATTTCCATATTGGAAAGCTATGTTTTTACTAGTTTCATCTTTATTAGTTTGTTAATCAGTTATTTCTTATTGTTTGCTCGCTACCTTTTCTATAAGTTGATAGCGTTATACTCCATATAAATCAAAATCGATGCCATTACAAAAATTGCACTTTTATCTTTCAGCTATTTCATTTCCCATTTTAGAAAAAAGGCTTTCATATTGAAAAAGTATAAACTAATCAATAAACATATATCATGTTGATAATAAGATGTTTAAATTAGTGGTATGACTTTTGTCATCTAATTGAAAAAAAGAATTATATAAAAATGAAATTGTATATCATATCAAACAGACTGCCCGTGAAGGCTGTCGCAGAAAAAGATACCTTTGTTTTCTCACGTAGTGAAGGAGGTCTGACAACGGGACTAAATTCCCTACAGGGCAATTACGAGAAACATTGGGTGGGGTGGCCCGGAATCTGTACAGACAAAGAGGAAGAAAAACAGGATATCTGTCACTGGTTGGAGGAAATGAATCTCCATCCCATATTTTTATCCGATGAGCAATATAAGAACTATTATGAGGGATACAGTAACAGTACCCTGTGGCCTTTATGTCACTATTTCTTTGCCTATACATTATATAGAAAAAGTTTCTGGCAATCTTACCAAGAGGTTAACGCTTTGTTTTGTCGGGAAATTATCCGCCTTGTGGAACCGGATGATTGGGTCTGGGTACAAGATTATCAGTTGATGTTACTTCCGGAAATGCTTCGCCAAGAGCTTCCCCAGTTGCATATCGGTTATTTCCATCATATTCCGTTTCCATCTTATGAGTTATTCCGAATTCTACCTGAACGTGCCGAAATACTGAAAGGATTGTTAGGAGCCGATTTTATCGCATTTCATACACATGACTATATGCGTCATTTCATCAGTGCGGCCGAACGGGTACTCCATATAGATTTCAGTTTGGATGAAACCCGGATAGGCAGTCGCATTGTGCGCGTTGATGCACTTCCGATGGGGATAAATTATGACCTTTACCACAATGTGTCACAACAAAAAAATGTTTGGAAGGCTATAGAACGAACCCGTCTCTTGTTTGGCAAACATAAACTTATCCTATCGGTAGACCGTTTGGATTATAGTAAAGGTATTTTGCACCGCCTTTATGGATTTGCCTCTTTTTTGGAACACCATCCCGAATATCATGGCAAGGTAACACTGGCTATGGTCATAGTTCCTTCACGTGATCATGTAGGCAGTTATGCCGAATTGAAAACCCGGATTGACGAGGAAATAGGTTCTATCAACGGACGATATTCTACAATGAACTGGACTCCGGTCTGCTATTTTTATCATGGTTTTTCATTCGAAGAATTGGCTGCTATGTATTTTATAGCTGATATTGCATTAGTAACTCCTTTGCGTGACGGAATGAACTTGGTTGCCAAAGAGTATGTTGCTGTCAAGCAAGACAATCCTGGTGTATTGGTTTTAAGTGAAATGGCTGGTGCCGCTGTGGAACTGACCGACGCCTTGCTGGTTAATCCCAATGATACGGAGCAGATAGAAAATGCCATTTGCCGGGCATTGGAAATGCCGTTTGAAGAACAGAAAGAACGGATGCACCGTATGCAGTCTATTGTATCCGTACAGACTGTCAATAAATGGGCTGCCGATTTTGTAAATGAATGGCAGGAAGTGGCACACAAAAACAAAACCATGCTTTTTAAGAAGATAGGATCACAGAATATGCAGGAAATTCAGCATCAATACTTACATGCTAAAAAGCGTTTGATTTTGTTGGATTATGACGGGACACTGGTCCCTTTTCAGAAAAGGCCGGAAGATGCCTCTCCTACTCCACAATTGCTGGATACATTGCAGAAACTGACCGCCGACCCCTTGAATCATGTGGTAATAAACAGCGGACGTGACCATTTTACTTTAGAGAAGTGGTTGGGTGCACTGCCTCTTTCCTTTGCAGCCGAACATGGGGCCTTTTATAAAGAGAATGGTGTATGGCACAAGAATGTACACGGGCAGGAATGGAGCCCCGGATTGCTTTCTATATTAAAATTATTTGTCAGCAAGACTCCTCGCTCCCATCTTGAAGTCAAAGAAACGGCACTTGCCTGGCATTATCGTGAGGCCGATGCATGGTTGGGCAGATTACGTGCGCAACAGTTGGTCAATTCCTTGATATCTATTTGCTTGAAACAGAATTTGCAAATCATGCAGGGTAATAAGGTAATAGAAATAAAATCTCCCGAATTTACCAAAGGTTCAGAAGTAAACAGGCTTTTGCTTGCCACCCGATATGATTTTATCTTGGCAATAGGAGATGATACTACGGATGATGATATGTTTAAAGCCGTACCTGTTACTGCTGTGACTGTAAAGATTGGTACAGCATCCGAGAGTGCACGTTACAATCTGCCCGTACAGACAGACACCTTGCCGTTTTTACAACGGCTGACAGATGAAGGCATGGTGAAAGCAGCCTTGAAAAGTGGTTTGAAAGGGCAGTTATCATCGGCTATAGATTTTTTTAAACGGATAATAAACCACTAACATTACAAAAAAAATAACCATGGATAATTTGAATTACGGTGTAATCGGTAATTGCTGCACAGCCGCACTGATTTCCGAAAAAGGAAGTATTGAATGGCTATGTTTTCCAAATTTTGATTCACCTTCTATTTTTGCAGCTCTTCTAGATCGTGAAAAAGGCGGGACTTTTGGTTTTGAAGTTTCAGAAGACTATCACACCATCCAATCGTATGTTCCCCATACCAATATTCTTTCCACTACTTTTGTGTCAGAACAAGACGAATTTGCGGTAGTCGACTTTATGCCTTGTTATGAGTTATATGATAATAAGGAATATTATCGTCCAGCTGAGGTCTATCGTTATATCCGCTGGATTAAAGGTCGTCCTCGCATTAAAGTCAATTACCATCCGGCTCCCGATTATGCTCGTGGAAAAGCGTTTTTTAATGTAACTTCCCGGTATATTGAAACCTATTCTTCTTCTAACAACAAGGACAGACAATATCTGTATTCCTCTTTGCCGTTGCAAGGTATTGTAAACCATCAGGAATTTATATTAGAGAAAGATGAATTTTTTCTTCTTTCATACAATGAAAAGGTGATTCCTGTTGATATAGAGCGTGAGAAACTGGAGTATTGCCGCACGTTGGTTTATTGGTTGAACTGGACGGATCGTACAAGAAAGTTCACTATTTACAACGATATAATAGAGCGTAGCTTACTCACCCTGAAGATGATGTCCTTTTATAATGGCGCGGTATTAGCCTCTCTTACTACCAGCCTGCCCGAAGCTGTGGGAGAAGTACGCAATTGGGATTACCGTTTTTGTTGGTTGCGAGATGCCTCCATGTCCATAGAGACCCTTTTCAAAATAGGTCATGCCGATGCAGCCCGCAAATTCATGAAATTCATACAATCTACTTTTGTTGCCGAGCATGACACTTATCAAATAATGTATGGCATTCGTGGGGAAAGGAAATTGACTGAAGTTATACTCGACCATCTTTCAGGATATAAAAACTCCAAACCGGTGCGTATCGGCAATGATGCTTATCATCAAAGGCAGAATGATTCGTTCGGCTATTTGATGGATTTGATTTACCAATATTACCGGTTGATGCCAGGTACATTGGATGAAATAGAAGATATGTGGGAAATGGTGAAAAGCATTATGATGACTGTGGTGGAAGATTGGAGAAAGCCTGATAAAGGAATTTGGGAGATACGGGGTGAAGGACAGCATTTCGTTTCGTCCAAAGTGATGTGTTGGGTTGCTTTGGACAGAGGAGCCCGCATAGCTCGTATTCTGAATAAATATGAGAATAGCCGACGTTGGGAAGAAGAAGCTGATGCAATTAAAGCTGATGTTATGAGAAACGGCTGGAAGGAAGAAATACAAAGTTTTTCACAAGCATACGGCAATCTGGATTTGGATTCTTCTTTACTGTTAATGGAACCTTATGGATTTATAGATGCTGATGATATTCGTTATCATAAAACAGTGAAAGCCGTCAAGAAATCCCTGTTACACAAAGGGTTGATGTACCGTTATAATACTCATGATGATTTTGGCTGTCCTTCTTCGGCCTTTACCATCTGTACTTTCTGGCTGATCCGTGCACTTTATGTCATCGGGGAAAAAGACGAAGCACGCTGTCTGTTCGATGAAATTTTGCAATATTCAAACCATTTGGGTCTGTTCAGTGAAGATATTGATTTCGAAACAAAAGAACAATTGGGTAATTTCCCACAAGCTTATTCTCATCTGGCACTGGTAAATACTGCTGTGTTATTTGCAGAAGAAGATAAAAGGCTAATCTTTAAATAAGGAAAAGCCTTGCCGAAAAACAAAAAACAGAGAAACAGCATTTCCTGTTCTCTGTTTTTTGTTATATTTGTAGATATATCCAAGAATATAGCATGGATAGAGATATAAAGAACATAGTTATGGATAAAGGTTATGTACAGAATACCATTTTTGAATTATTGAGCCGTTTAGGCATCGGTTATGAAAAGCTGGAACATTCTCCTATAATAACGATGAAAGAAGGAAGTGAAATAGCATATAAACTAGGCAGTACTTCATGCAAAAATCTGTTCTTATGCAACAAAAGGCAAGAATATTTTATGTTAATGCTTCCTGCCGATAAGAAGCTATCGGCAAAAAATGTTGCAAGGCAAATCGGCAGCCCACATCTTTCTTTTGCTTCTGCAGAAGACATGGAAAGGTTACTTCATACTTATCCGGGTGCTGTCAGTGTATTAAGCCTTATTTATGATAAAGAAAAAAGAGTACAGCTTTTAATAGATAAGGGTTTGATGAATGTGACTTATATAGGTTGTCACCCTTGCACCAATACTTGTAGTTTGAAAATTAAAATGGAGGATATCCTCACTGTATGGTTGCCTGCGACCGGACATGATGATATGAAAGTTATAGAATGATAAAATACTATTTAAGAAGAGCTATGAATATAATAAAGATTTGTAAACCCATGTCTTCTTTTAGTTCTTTAATAAAAAAAGAACTCTTATATATCTGTATATTCTGTGGAGCACTGTGTGGATGCATTCAGAGGAAGGCCCAAGACCCTTTAGAACCGTTAAAAACAGAGATTCGACATATTATTAAAGATAAGAAAGCAACTATAGGAGTGGCTCTGATACTAGACGGAGAAGATACGCTGGCCGTAAATAATGCCGAAAAATATCCCATGATGAGCGTTTATAAGTTTCATCAGGCATTGGCTGTATGTGATTACCTGCAAAAACGACATATTCCACTTTCCACTTCCCTATATCTTGATAAAAGGTATTTCAAACCGGATACATACAGCCCTTTGCGTGATAAATATCCCCAAGGTAATTTGGAACTTCCGATTAGTGAACTTTTAGCTTATACAATGCAGTTAAGTGACAATGTAGCCTGTGATATTTTATTCGATTATATAGGTGGTGTAAACGTGGTGGATGAATACATTCATTCATTGGGAATAAACGATGTTTCTATAACTACTACCGAAGATGAGATGCATCAAGACATGGATGATTGTTACAAAAACTGGACAACACCAATGGAAGCAGCCAATCTATTGGAACTTTTTATGACTCAAGATTCCATGAAAAATGAATATACAAATTTTCTAAAACATATTATGATAGAGTGTGAGACAGGTAAAGACAGACTACCTGCTCCCCTTCCCGAAAGTGAAGTCAAGATAGGACATAAGACAGGAACTTCCGATAAGAATGAACGGGGGGAATACATTGGCATCAATGACATTGGTTTTGTAATTCTACCTGATGGGAACCGATACGTAGTAGCCGTATTTGTCAAAGACTCAAAAGAAAATATGGAAACGAATACTAAGATCATCTCTGATATTTCGGCTGCTATTTACCGATATGCCAGGAATCGTTAAAATAGTGCTATTTTGTACTGTCTATGAAAATAAAGACAAGAATGTCATAAATATAATATTATGGATTATCACATCGTTAAAATATCTAGAAATAAAAAGCAATATCTGGATTTATTATTGCTTGGGGATGAACAGGAAATAATGATAGACCGATATTTGGAGCGCGGTGACTTGTTTGTATTGGAAGATAACGGGATAAAAGCTGTTTGCGTTGTAACAAAAGAAGGTCCGAAAATTTGTGAATTGAAGAATATAGCGGTTACCCCTAGTGCCCAACGACAAGGATATGGTAGAAAACTAATAAATTACCTGATAAACCATTACTCAAAAGAATATACTCAGATGATGGTGGGAACGGGAGACGTTCCCGGCACTCTTGCATTTTATAAAAGTTGCGGTTTTGAATATTCTCATTGTATAAAAGATTTTTTCACGGAGAATTACGATCATCCTATCATTGACAATGGGGTTTTACTAAAAGATATGATTTATTTGAAACGTAAAATAGGGTTTTAAAAGAATGGAAACGATCAAATCCTTACTAAATTTAAACATTATTTTCTATCACTTTCAATGAATCGGACAGAAGAATAATTCTTTTTATGAATAATCTATTTACAATTCAATAAAATAAATGTATCTTTGCAATATGTTAAAAACTCATATATCGGATTTGGTGTCGTAAACAATCTGTTTTTATAGAATAGATTGTCCAGTCGTTTTTACTCTCAGAATGTCTTTTGAGAGCAATTTTATATTATTTATAATTGATCTTTTAATCCGCATACAAATAATGGGATTGTATGCCCTCAATGTTTTACAATAATGAATAACGATAATAATCATAATACAATCCAAGAGTTCGATGTAAATTTAATCTGTGATTTCTTTTTAAATACAAACCGGCAAGGTCCCGGAAGTCCCGAAGCAACCTTAAAAGCACTAAGCTTTATAAATAATCTCACTGTTCAATCCCTTATCGCCGATCTCGGTTGTGGGACAGGAGGTCAGACAATGGTATTGGCACAACATACACCGGGAAGTATTACAGGACTCGACTTCTTTCCGGAATTTATTGAATGCTTCAACAGGAATGCCGAAAAGTTAAATTTACAGGATAGAGTAAAAGGTGTAGTCGGCTCAATGGATGCCCTTTCTTTTGAAAAAGAATCCCTAGACTTGATTTGGTCGGAAGGAGCTATTTATAATATCGGTTTTGAACGAGGATTGAACGAGTGGCGCAATTATTTGAAACCGGGAGGATACCTTGCCGTTTCTGAAAGTGTCTGGTTTACCGATCACCGTCCGGCAGAGATTCATGATTTCTGGATGAATGCTTACACGGAAATAGATACAATTCCTAATAAAGTAGTACAAATACAAAAAGCGGGATATATTCCCGTTGCTACGTTCATTCTTCCGGAGAATTGCTGGACAGAACATTATTATGTTCCGCAGGCCAAAGCCAAAGAAATGTTTATCAAGAAGTATGCAGGGAATAAAACAGCTGAAAAACTGATGGCATCCATCTGCCATGAAGCTGAATTATATAGTAAGTATAAAGAATACTATGGATATGCATTTTTTATAGCAAAGAAAATAAATCCCTTTCAAGGTTAGTGGAAAGAAGAGTAAAGTGACCTTCTAAAACATATTCAAGTAGTGCAGACATTCTGTTCAAGGAGTATCTGCACTCGCTTTTTTATATATCAAGCATTTCCATTAAAGCGCTTTTCAGTACATAGGCACTTATACCCAGTCGTCTTTTTCACCGCCTCATTCAGATAAACAGATGAGACATTGAGCAGCAAAGCATATTCTTGTGGGCGTTTTAATGAATGGAATTTTACAGCCCATAAGGCTTTAAATTGTTTTATGATAATAGTTTTAATTACCCTCTTTTTAAAACGTTTTCTAATTGACAAAGTAATTCATTTTCAATCAGAAAACCGAATTGATAAAGAATCATATCTTGTTGAACTTAGTCTTCCATTCCTAATATTTTCTTCATTTGCGGTCGGAATCCATCTCCCCATTTTTCTAATTGTTCAATAATGGGAAGCTAACCAATCATACTGGCTATCATATTGTAAATAAGGGAATTATCGTTTAGATAAGTGTGTTCGGTAACAAGGAGGAAACAACAATTTAATTTATCTGCATATTGCTGACAGACAAAGCCATGGAGAGATTTGTAGAGGCATATAACTCCCGCGCGGTGCGGTACCTCGCCTCCGTCTCCGGTCTACACCCTTTTGCCGGTTCGCGTTTGTGTTCTTTCATGGCAGTTTCGATTGTTTCGTCCGGATGACGGCGTTCATCATTTCATCAATCAGCCCGGCAAGTTGTTCCAGCGAGAGGTCCTTGACGATAACCCGGCGGTGTTTATCCAAAAGGTAGAGGGCCGGCATCCGGCGCGTGACGTAAAGATCTTCCGTGTAGATGGTGCCGTCATTGAAACCAACCTTCCAGACAGGTGGTAAATTGTCGATCGTCTTGCGCCACGTTTCCCGGTCGTCAAAGCCGGGGAACACCGCCAGGACTGTCAGCTCGCCACGGTTGACCATTGCCTGCAGGCTTTCCATCGCTTTCAGTTCCTCCATCACTTCCATGCAGTGACCGCAGTCCGGTTCGTAAAACAGCAGCAGGAGCGGCTTTCCCTTTCCGGTCTCACACATCCGCATCCGTTCTCCTTTCGGGGTCTCGTAGGTAAAGTCGGCAGCCACGGTGCCGGGGCGGTTCTTCCGGATGAGTTCATGTTGTGCGGTAAGCCGCAGTCTCTCGTATTCGTGAACAGGGGCGCGGAGGAAAGCGTCAAGGAAAATTCCATAGTGTTCCTCGTTATAGACCGGTGATTCCGGCTCGTAGAGATATTTCTCGACGAGTTCCACCAGTACGGAGAGCGACCGAGTGTCCATGCCGGCATCGGCCACCAGTGTATCCACTGCCGGCACCAATGCCGTGCTGTCCGCTATGGGAAAAAGCGACAGATAGTTGGCCAGATTCCGCTCCATGAAATCCGGGTTACGTGTTTTCAACGTATCGGCCTTGAAATCAAGCGCATCCCAAAAATGAGAAACTATGTAGTTGGCCCGTGTCTCTGGAGTACGCAAGGAAGAGGGCACATCGGGCAGGGGGAGGTACGAGAGCATATCAGTATCAGCCTCCTGTCCCCGTCCCGGAAGCGGAATGAGGAGAAGCAGCGCCACAAGTACACGGACTGCTGTTTTCATGACGTTTTTTATAGAATGTCGCACGATTATCTTTACTTCATGTCTTTTCTCATTCATCGGAATAAAACCGATCGTATCATGTGGAATGCCGAATGCAATACACACAGTACGACCGATTCTGTCTCGTGGCGGTGTTACTTGCCGGGCATTTCGTTAATCTTTACAGATTCCGCATGGGGTGGGGTGTCCGATTTCGGTGTGTTCGTGAATGTGAATGTTCTTTTTGAAGGATCAGAGGCGGCCTCTTTGTCAATTTTCCTCATATTGCTGCTTCCAGGATCGACAGCACTTTCGTATGCCCAGCTCCACGGGGTCTCCTCTACATAATAGTAATAACCGTAATCAGCCTGTATCCTTTTGCGGCGAAGATCACCGGATTTATCACGGTCGGTGAGAATCATTGTCATATAGAGATAATCTTTAAGATCCTCAGGAACTTCTCCGCCTTTGCTCAATTCCCAACGGTATATCTTGAATATGGCATTGTCCCTTTCCGCCATGCCTTTTTTTTCGAGTATGATGTTGGTGAAAACCGAGCCGAGGGTCAGGCACATATATGTATCGTTGAATATTTGGTATATCGCTTCGGTTTCTTTCCCATATGTTTCACTGAACGAGTAATCCGTTTTTTGGCTCAGACGGAACACATTGTTCATCTGACTTTTTTCTATGGCATCCCTGTATCGGATGTTTTCAGAACTCGATTTCCAATTCTCATTTACACAAGTTCCGTTTCCGTATTCAGTATCGTTTGTGATATAGTCTTCCACCCAGAACAGCCGATCGCCACCCTCTACAGTCGACATCGACGCTACGCCCGGCAAGACCACTGTGGTACTTTCGCTACCGTTACAGAACACATCGTCACCACCATTGACAGCTTCGTTGCCTTGGATGCCCAAGCTTTCATGACTTCTGACCAGTATTGCAAGTATGGTTCTTCCGCCCACGCACAGACCTCCGCCCATGCCGGATATTTTGTCTATTTCTTTAAGTCTGCCTGTTTCTCCATTGAGTGGAGTTTTCGCTTCACTATCTTTATATATTGCATTGTTCCGCTTAATATCACCTCCCGTATAAGTAACGGTTGCAGTACCCGGCTCTACTTTAGTCGTGCCTCTTACATACAGTCCTCCGCCGTTGGCTGCGAAGTTATCTGTGATGCTGACACCGTCGATTGTCACCATCGTGTTGCCGACTATGGCTGCACCGCCTCCCGCTATGTGGGCTGTGTTGTTTTTGATTATTCCGGAGAGAAACTGTATGTTATTCGTATTTGGGGTAGTGTTGAGTATGGCCACCCCACCACCGACATTCGCTTCATTTCCCAATATTTTGTTGTCGTTTCCGGCTAAGGCAAACTCGCTGCGGTTAATCAGAATGCCGCCGCCGTAACCTCTTTCAACATCATCGGTCTTTTCGCCTTTGGCAATGACTGTATTATTTGAAATATTGCATGAGTACAGGTGCATCGTCCCGTCATACAAGGCTATGCCTCCACCGCCACCTGTTCCCCCCGGTTCAATAGCCTCGGCTTCGGTTACCTTATTCCAGGTTATCTCGATATTGGCACTGGCGATTGCTCTGAGGCCGGTGAATGAATTGCTGATGTTGAATTTATGTGCAAAAATTCCTCCGCCTGCCTTGCCGGCTATGTTGTTTGTTATATAACCTCTGTCCATGTTCACATTGAAAGTGTAGCTTTTTAAAGCAGCCTCAGGCCTTTGGTCGGTAAAAAATATTCCCCCACCTCTTTCGGCGGCCTCGTTATTCGTAACGTTCAGTCCATTCAGATGGATGTCGAATATGGATCCGTCAAACAGATAGTTGGCTATATAATAGAAAGCTATCCCGCCTCCTGCCACACCCGCATAATTGTTTTTAACAGTCATATATTGGTTCAGGTCAAAACTTAAATTCGTCACCTGATTATCTCCTCCCGGCTGATTATAGTCAGCCACCTGAATGGCTCCGCCGTAGCGTCCGCAGGAATTCTCCTCGAATACGGTTTCCTGCTCCGCGAAGGAGAATCCGCTTTCAAGGCGCACCGCCCCGGCATCCCGGTCAGACCTGTTGTTGATAAACTGGCAGCCACTCAAGATAAGTTCCGGAACGGAGGTTTTACTTCCCCCGGCATTCCACCATAGGCAACTTCCATCGCCCGTGGAATAATTCTGCTTCATTATGCAGTTCTTCATAGTGAGGCTGCCCTCGCTCGCACCACTGAACCGGATTATTCCACCCCATGCGGCATCAGCTGCATCATGGTTTGGGGTAACCATACACTTTTCAATGGTTACGTTTTCCAAGGTCACGGCGCATGATTTCTTGTTGTTTTTATTGTCTGTCTGCTTACCAACGAATATTGCCGAACCCTTGTCGCTTTTGCAACGTGTTATCGTACAATTTTTCAAAGTAGCTTTGCCACAAGGGAGCCATTCCCTGAAAGCAACATGAATAGCGTGGTGAGCTTCACTGTCTTTATCATAAAAATCCTCAATCCTGACGTTTTCAAGGACAAGGTCACCATTTGTCTCTATCATGCTGTTGTTAAACTTTTCACTACCGTCCAAGGGGATAAATTTATAAGCATGACCGTCATACTTTACATCTTCCCAACTTTTTTTCTTTTGATCTTCCCAGTCCTTATCGGTAGCAGTCCATTTCATATCCGCACCACCGTCAATGATAATCATATTCTTGCTGTTCTTGCCATTGATAGTCAATGTACTGCCGTAGTAAACCCTAAACATTACATTATTGTTTGCGCGTGTGATTGTAATGCTGTCTGCGTCCCCTGAGTAGTTTATAGTCAGCGAAGCATACGTGCCGTCCTCACTTCCTATCGTGATGGTTCCGTTCAGTTTAATGTCTCCATCTATATTGACCGTCCTTTCATCGCTTATCGTTTGCCCTGACCATTCTCCACTTGATGGCAGTGTTTCTGATTGCCCGAAAGCCAATACCGGCACCAGAAGGATAGCCGCCGCAAGGAACATACCCATATATAATATCTTTCTCATACTTTTTCCTGTTTTTAGTTCAAAACAATTGCCTACTCAAAGGTTGTCTGCCATCCCGCCGTGACGCGTTCATCATCAATCACTATCTGCCCCACTATATCAAGTATTAACGTCTGGTTCGGATGAGTATTCCTGTCCTCCTCGCTCAGCGTGTAGCTCGTGAAGAGTTGGGAAGTATATCCGTTATGCGGAACCGACTTTTGGTAATAGTAAAAGCCATCGTTCCCCTTTTTCCAATCAGTTCCCGGCAGACCTTGGAATTTATTTGCTGTTTCCTCTTTCTCTATATCCCACAAATCCATCACGTTGCCGTTCTCGTCCGTCCAATAGCCGACTATGGCAGCACGGATATATCCGTTGGCGACACCGGTATTCTGAATGGTCAGTTCTTTTTTTGTAGAACCCTCCACCTTGTCCTCTACCGTAATATCAACGTCTCCGTTAAGTCCGATTGTGAAGATGTATTTCGTGTCCGGCTTAAACTCCGTCAGTTTGCTCTCATCGTTCAGTGTTATATCTTTTAAGGATTTCAAGAATGTGTATTCTTTTTCATCGTCTCCGAGGAAGAATTTGAGGACAATCCTCGAATCCTCCGGAAAATCCTGCGGAATCATCATAAAGGTGCATTCTTCAATGCCGATTTTTTTCCCGGCTTCGGTTTCCTCTCCGAACCAGTGTTCCTTCTTATTGTCTTGCTGCGATTTCAGCACTTCCTGACCGTTACACCCCAATGCATAGGTGTTGGTTTGCTCCCCGGTTGTCTCCCACTGGAATATCACATTATTCCTGCCGTTATAATCATCGGAAGATTCGATATTCCCTGTACTCATTTGACACTTTCCGCTTCCATAGAAATTTTCGAGGGCAATGCTTTTCAGTATGACTTTCTCCGCCTTGACGCTGCCCACTTTGAACACGATTGCCGAAAGTGCATGGTGGAAAAGCAAATCTACCGGACCGGACTGTGCATTCTGCTTGTAATCAATATCGGGTGTCATGGCGAAAACAAGGTCAGCCTGGTTTGCCGGATCGTTCCTCTTATCTTCTTCAGCGTTCGTATCTGCGTCCGGCAAGGAATACGTGAACGAACCGGACAGACCCTCAGCGGTTTTCTTGAATTCAAGATTTTCAACATCGGCGTTTTCCTTCGACCATGCGTATGCGCAGAAAGAGAGACTTCCGGCAGGCCAGTATATGTCTGTCCGCCCTATCTGGTTACTGACCGTTACAGTCTTGTCATCCAAATTTGAATAGACCCCAAATCCGTGGCTATTGTCCCGGAAAGCCTTGACTTTGAACTCCGACACCACCTTGCCGCCATCATCGTTGCCGAACGAAGCCCCCCTCGTAAGGGTCTGCGTTTTTTCCGCAAAGATCAGGTCACTGTTTCTCTCAGCCGTGAAACCCATCTCTATCGTGTCCCCACCGACAACCATCGGAATGCTGCCGGACACGGATGTAAAGGAACCGTCCGTCTCGTTGCCCGATGCCGTCCTCGTGACGGCATCGGGATTTCCTTCCAGGATGCGAAACGCTATGAGTCCTCCCGTGTCTGTTCCCGGCATCCGTTCCTCGTCCTGACAGGATGCGGCACACGCCACAACACCCGCCCAAAAGATAATCCGGCGGAATGCCACGGCAGCCTCTTTTGTTATGGTATGATATTTCATTTCATTCCGTTTGTCATTAAAACATTACATCATTATCTCAGGTATCTCGACTTCATCCCAGGGATGCACTTCCACCCTGAATTTTATCTCCCCGGTATTGGTGATTATATACCGGTAAAGATGGTTTCTCACGACATTCCACAGGTCTCCGGTCGGGACACCACTCTCATATTTGCAAAGATGAATCGTGCCTGTACGCACTTCGTCTTCCACGTTATAGCTGACCCTCATAATAATCTCACTTTCTCCCGCCATGTTCCTGCATTCGGGCAGGTAAAAGACTACTCTGCCGTCCGTTCCCACTTTGAAATCACATCCTTCCACCTCATTCACATCATCGGGAATACGCAATGTCTCGGAGAACTCCAGTTTTTCCGTTTCTTCAATCTCGTTCCACTTTCCCGGCAATACATACCCGGTCGTGTTCATCCTGTTGACGGATACGGAGTTGAGTTTGATTGCATTATTGGAAGCCTGTTGAAGCTCCTCGCTTACCAATACCTCCACCTTGGCCACAGAGCGTAGCAACGCTACCTCTCCCAAAGACACGGACTTACCGATGGTTAGCTCGGAAAAGTCATTTGTGACCACGCCCCACATGGGAATGGCAGGAAAGTTCCTGTCGAATATTCCACTGCATGAATATTCCACCGTGCCCAACCCGTCATTTGGTTTGCTTATACCTGCATCCAGGACTTCCTGCTGCAGATTTGCCACATTGGCCGTCACCAATGTCCTGATTCTCCCTGCGGATCGTAGTTTTTCCACCAATTCTTCCACAGTCATATCCTCCTTTGACTTCAGTACTCCGTTACACTCGTAGGTGTACTGTCCCCCTGCAAGTTGACCACCAACACACTGGATCCGTTCGAGTTTCCCGATGTAGGTTTTCTCAGCCTCCGAAAAGAATGCCACGGAAAAGTCTACCCAAAGGATACGGTTCTCGTCAGGCAGTCCTTCCTCCATATCGTATTCGTCTCCCCACGTCAAATTCCCATTATTCTCTGTGGCAGCGGACGAAGATTCATCAATCGGTACCGCCACACGGAAATTGACTCCTATCGTCTGTATGCCGTCTTCCTCTCGGGCATCCTTGGAACATGACACACACAGCATGACTGCCAATAGTACCACCAGCGTAGGTCTCAAACGAACCATTTCTCTGTAGGACAGAACCTCTCGAAAATATGTTCCTATTCCTTCCCTCGTCATATTATATCCAGATTTACTTCATCAGTTATATTCTCCCAGAACCTCATCGCTCAGCACCACGTGCCAGTCAAGCAGGTGCAGTTCGAAGGCGTGCCAGCCACCCCGTCCGCTCAACTCGTCATCAAGAATGAAGTGCATTCCCCACGTGTCCTCGCGGTCAAGATATTCCTGGTCCTCCATACGGTAAGGGTTGTTGTGCGCATCCAACGGTGCCTGGTGATACCCCATCAGCAGATACGGCAACAACGGGAAGTCAAACACCACACGGCCTGTCGATTTCCGGGTGACTGTCAGACGCGGTTCCACCTGACGACCTCCTACCAGCCGGGAGGTCGTCAGGAACGACACGAGCACGTTGTTCTCCACTGTAGGGATACCCAACTCCTTGATGGTTTCCTCCGCGGTACCCTGCCTCACCTCCCATGCCTTGTATTCCACCGGATCTGTTTCCGCAGCGATGGAGTTGTTCCACAGCAAGGTGCTGTTGTCATCCGTTATGGTAATCTCGAAGTCCTCGGGATCCAACGGTTGCGAGCGATGTTGCAGGATGACGGTGAAGTCGTTGACATCTTTCATGAGAGGCACCGTTATGGTGTGCGTTCCCTCCTCGGCGGTAATCTCCACCTCTCCTGCATCCCCATAGTACAGGGATCCCAGGCGGCGTTCCTCTCTGTCGTTTCCACCCAAAGCCTGTTCCGAGAGACTCCATGCCGTCGCTTCGGGTTCATACACATGGGGAGCGACACCGCCCGTGAACGAGTTGTTGCTCTCTAATCCGCACCACGCCACAAAGCGGTAGCGTCCGGGAGCAAGCTCCTCTATCGGCATGACATAATCCTTGCTGAAGCCTTCCGCCCCGGAGACATCCGCTTTGTCAAGGACAAGACGGCCCGTAACGGCATCAAAGACGTACAGCTGTACCGAACCGACACCCATCGGACCGGGGAATGCATCCGCAAACTTCATGTTATAATCATACTCGAAACGTACCCTCCAGTGCGGGTCACAGTCGCCTTCATAGTCATAAATCATCCCGTCACACGAGCTGAGACAGACAACCGAAAGGACGGTCATCAGTAAAATGACCGTCCCCCGCAAGGGTGAGTGAAAACATTCCGTATGTCTTGATTCCTGTTTCATAAATTATATTCCTTACTTATACTTTTAAATAAACTGCTCACGCCGGGAAAAGCTTGGAAGAGCGAAGCGATGAGGACTTGCAGCGGATAGTCCTGACGCTTGCCGCAGCAGTTCCCGGAAAAGAGCGGAAACGTCCTACTGCAGTATTACATCCTGTCCCACGATATGCCAAGGCACGATATGGATGTCCAAAGCAAGGTATTGGTCGGACGGGTCAATGTTCGGGATGATAGGCTGATCGGGATCGGCCACCGGGATGCCCGGTTTGAGAACGGCGGTTACATTTATCTTATACCAGTGATTGCGTACAACACCGATGTCACCCACCTCATATTGCTCAGACTTCAAGTCTGCGACCGTGGCTCTTGCGTGGCGGATAGGTACGTAATAGTACATCCTGCCGTTCTTGTATAAGTCGGCAGTACCCACCAATGCGAAAATCATGCTCTTGAACTGGTTTCCGTCCAAGGTCAGGGTTGGCTCTCCTGAAATTTCCAGGCTGTAACCTTCCTTCAATCCTAACATGACCTGACCGTCACCGCCCTTTACGTCCGCGGCCACGAATTCGAAAGGATTCTCTCCGGCCTTTCCTCCTGTTACCCATTTCTCCATGAATGTATTGTCCAAAGTGATTTCCGAATCCCCTTTCTTGGCTCTCAAGGTCAACTTTCCCGAAGGTGTGACTATAGATTGTTTATTCCCGAAAATGTGGGTGAATGTACGCGGGTTGCCATTCAACGCCTCAAATATCGTGTTGTACGCCTGTTGCATATATCCATCCTCATCGTACCAGTATCCTCCAGCGAAGTATTTGTCCTTTACCCAATTCATGGCATCCCCCAAATTATCCAACTGCAAACCATTCAAATGAGATTCCGCCTGATCCACTTCGTCACCCAGAAGCATCTGGCCGATGAAAATCACGTGTGTGGAGGCACCCAGATAAATCTCGTTCTTGACCAGTTCCTGCCCCAGGACATTCTCGGGGATGTACCGGAAGCGTCGGCTGCCTTCCAGGTTGCCGTTGATCTCACGGGGAGTCTCTTCAACCCCGTTGTATGGCGAATAACCAAGCGCCCGTAGCCGCAATTCTTTGTATGAAAAGTAGAAGAGCGGGGATTTCTCACTACGGTTGTATTTGTTCAGGTCAGTATATTTGTCACGATACCCGTTGCCATCGGTAGCATCGTTTTCTTTCCTGAACTGATAGGGATATGATTCAGGATTGGAATAATATCCGTCCACGGCCCAATAGCTGCGATGACGGTCGGGGTCGTTCCAGTTCGCGAAAAATGCCTTATCTATCTTGGCTTCGCTTTTGTTGTGATGCACATCGGCCGTCGTGCTGTTGTCCGCTCCATTTACCGCGTCGTTCAGCGATTTGAACATGAACTCCCGGCGTGCATGGGCGTTCGTACTCCAGCCCCAAAGCAGACAGGCCCACTGCTTTTTCCCCTCTTCACCGGACACATCGAGACCGTCACCTTGCGGAGTGATTACGACAGGCCATCCGGGACCGCCTTGCCACTCTACACCGTTGACAGAATATTGTCGTGTGTCTTTGGAGGGTATGGTGACTTCCACCTTTGCCGCAAGTCGCTCCACGTGTACCGTCATCGGACTCTTCAACGCCTCTTCACGGGAGGGCTTCATGTTTTCGGCCCTGATCTCTTCCATCGTGTGGATCGCTCCTGTTCCTGATCCCGGCTCCGTTTCCTCGACGTATGTCACGGAACTCATGGTACAATAATTCTTCGCGTTCGCTCCCGTCGCGTTGCCCGGGGTGAACAGCACGACACTCTGGCCGCCTTCGCGTATGGCAGCGTTATCCAGTGTGCGGGTCAATACCCTCAATATATACTCTGAATCGGTCTGAGCCTGGTTTCCGTCCGGCAGAACCCTGTTGCCTGACCTGAGGTTGCCGTCCACTTCATCTATACGTGACGGACGAGCGTTCAGGACGACCAGACAACGGTCCGGAACTTCACCCTCACTGTCTACCTTGACTTCAGCGGCGTATGTGCCGATGACCTTCTCGTTCTTATGCCCTTCCTGGTCCGTCAGTTCTTCCGTTTCCATTTTCTCCAGCTGCGTTTTTGAAACGTATTTGTCTCCTTGGAACAACAGTACCCAATGGGTGCCCGGATCGGGACAGAGTTCACTCTCGTCTGCAGAGCCGGCATCGAAATCATTGTCATTCGGGAGACCGTCACTGCTCCATGCTCTGGTGTTTGGGGAACCACCTTCGGAAGCGATGATGTTCATGGCGATGTAGCCCTTCCCGTTGACAAGACTTTTGTCAACCTTTCCATCGTTGACATTTTCATCAAAACTATCCTTGCAACCTGTCGTTGAAAGAGATAGTAAAAACACTAATAAAATTGCTATATTTTTCATTCTTCGAAAATATATAATTTAACTTTTTTATTTGTCTATTTCTTTCTTTCGTTCAGTTCGTCCAGCGTCTTGCCTGCCATTTCAAGTCCCATTTCCTTTGCCTTGCCGAGATACTCCCGTGCCGCTTCATAATCCTTTTCGCGGATGGCCAATGCACCCCGTGCATAGACAGCCTCGGCGGAGTTGCCGGACTTGTCGAGATACCTGCGTGCCGCCGCGAAGTCATCACGCCGTATGGCGGCGTTGGCGGCGTTCAGGTTGGCCGTCTCGTCGTTCGGATACATACGCACCGCTGTCTGGAACACATCCGTGAACTCTTCAGTGCCGGGTTCGTACTTTCCGGCAACGAGGTAGAACTCGTTCAGGCTCAGCTTCTGCGGCTGCTCCGCAAGGATATGCGCTATCTCCTCCGCACTGAAATTGCGGATATTGTAGTCTATGCGGTAGTCCGTATGCCGCAGGGCGGGATAGAAGTTCTGCAGCATGAAACGATATTCCTGCGGATAGGTGCGCTTTATCTTCGCCTCCTTGGCGTCCGGCTCAAGGTCGCTGTCAATCAGGGCCAGTATCTCCTCACGATGGTCGATGTTCGACTGCTCCACGTAGCGGCGGAGCCCCTCCCAGTCCTCCGGCTCGTAATCGGTCACTATAGTGCTGTCCTCGAAAGCGTAAAGCTGTCCTATGTGCTTCTTGAGAGCGGCGGTACGCCCGATTGCCAGGTCAGTGTTGTGTCTGTACGGACTTTCCGGCGAAGCGAAGCCCTTCAGCCACACCCGCGTTATGGTGACATCCTTGTCTCCGCGCACCGAATCGATGGTTGCCTCTATCTTGCCCAGCTCGACCGTGTTGCGGCGGTAGTCGGGATTAATCACCGTCTTGTCGACCGGGAAGTCGATGTATGCCGAGCCGGACAGCGAACGTCTCTTCATTTCCGCCTCCGGCTGCACGAATACCAGTTCCGGGAAGAAAGCCTCGTGATGACGGCCTATGATACCGTCGTATTCCGCCAGCAGCCCGTGGCAGCAGCCCCAGTCGCTGCGGTGGAACTTGAGTGTCGCCCCGTCCATCCAGTCCCGGTATTCGGCAAGGTTGCCGTATTCCACCATGTCAGGTCTTTCCGATGCGCGGTAGACCGTCTCGGTTTCGCCGGATATGCTGCCCATGCCGTTGCGTAGATAATAGTAATAGCGTCTGCGTCCGTAAATTCCCACCGAGGGCAGGTCAAGCGAGTCCGTTCCGTTGACTAAACGGGGAGTTAGCAGCACGGCACGGTTGCTTTCCACCTCAAGGCTGTCTATATCAAGCTCCATATCCACGGCAAGGTATTTCCCTTCGCGGTCCATGCTGAATTTCGTGACGGAAACGCCGGGCGTAATCTCACCGGCATTTTGAGCCACGGTTTCCAATGTGCTTCCCATACCTAATAGGGCCGTCAATATAAATATCGTCCTTTTCATTTTCGTTCTGCTTTAAAAGAGGTAAACTAAGTTGATTGCCGCCTTGGTGGGCCCCACGTAATGGTGCGGCTTGTCGGTCTCTATCTTCCTGCCGCAACCGGCACAGTTGAAGACATCGTAGCGCGTATAGACGTAGCCAAGACCGATCTCGGCTTCAAGGTTCCAGTGCCGCCCCAGTATCCATGCATAGCCGTAGGCTATGCCGGCTCCCACGGCCCACCCCTGCACGCGCCGGTTTTTCAGTATCGAGAAATTAGTACCCAAGAAGTTCAGCCCCGTGTCGATGTGGCCCACGTTGTACTGTCCGCCCACCAGGTGCAGGCCAATGAAATGGTCCGCAAAGGCGTTACAGAACCACCACCGTGCCTCAGGCTGCACCAGCCAATGCTTCCATCGGCGGTCGTGCGAGAGTGTCCACGCGTTGAACTGTCCCGACAGGTCCAATGTCCATTTGGGTGCCAGACCGAACTCCAGACCGATGTTCGGGTTGAGAAAGCCGTCGGAGAGCAGGTTCGTTTTCAACGCGACATCCTGCGCCCTGACACTCTGGAACATGCCGGCACCGACGATTGCAAGAAGTAAAATAATCCTTTTCATTATTATATGTTCTTTATTCTTCATTTAATGTTCTTTATCTGTCTCTTTTCGCTTCTCTCTCCGTAAGAGAAGTAGAAATAGGGGGTGGATGGCGTAATTCGCTGATATATAGATGTGTGTTGATTCGATACCATGAAAATTTGCTCAACAAATGTTGAGCAAATCCTCAAAAAGTTGAAAACAACAGAAAAAAATTTCGCCATTTTATGCACTATTTCTGGCAAATCATGTATTTTTGCACATGAAATACTTCTCTTACGGAGAGATACGTATTTTTGCTCAACACTCGCCCTCTTTCGGTATTTCTCTGCCGAAGAGAAGTACAGATGTAGATAAATATTTTATTATCAGAGTTTTATATGTATAAAATGAGCTGATTTGCTCAACAATTATCACTTTTTTTCATAATCGGTGAAAAAAAGAAGCCGTTTCTTTTCCGTTTATATCCGTTTTTTCCGTATTTTTGCAGGTGAAGTACTTCTCTTCGGCAGAAAATCTCGATTTTATCGTAGTCAAAAACGGTGGGAATACAAGTCCAAGCAGTTGCGGTAATAAAAAAAGGAAACCGCTGTAAACCATACCCGTGCAAAAGGCTTACGGCATAGGATTTTCTCCAGTTTTACAGGGATTTCAGGATGAGACTGTTCGCCCTGTCCACCACGGAAGTGTCCAGGGAGGCAAGGTAAATGCGAGTGGTCATTTCGGAATCGTGTCCCAACGCCTCGCTGATTGTGGCAATGGGGATGTTCTTGCTTTTGGCGATGCTTGCCCATCCGTGACGTGCGACGTAGGTCGTCAGCGGGATGGCCAGTCCCAGACGTTCGCCTATTCTCTTCAGCTTGCTGTTTACCCGGTGCGCCTCGCTCCTGTACTGCCGCCGTTCGTCCGTGCCGTTGTTCTTGATGACGGGAAGCAGGTAAGGCGAACCGGTGGTGTCGTACTTGTCTATCAATTCCTGCATCGGTGTTTCCCACTTGATGAACAGTTGCTGGCCGGTCTTGCGCCGCCGGTAGGAAAGGATCCCGTTCTGCAAGTCCTTTTTCCTAAGAAATGCCATGTCCACGAATGACATCCCGCGCGTGTAGAAGGAGAACATGAACAGGTTTCTTGCATAATCCATCGCGGGATACAGGCTCAAATCCATGTTTCGTATCTGACGGATGACGCTTAGCGGCACGGCACGCTTGACCGTCTTGTCGATTCCGGTATAGACGTGCCTGAAAGGGTAACGCTGCACGGTCAGTTCCTTCTCCACTGCCCGGTTATATATCGCCCGAAGATTACGCGTGTAGAAAGAGATGCTGTTCGGACAGATATCCATGGATTTGAGGTACGACTCGTATGCCGTCATCAGGTCGGAATCCACCTCGTCCAGAAGGACATCGCAATCTTTCCTGAATCGTGCGAAACTATTGACGGCGGTCGTGTAGGTCTCCGCCGTGCGGTGTTTCCCGATTTCTCCCAACTGCCGGACGAGATTGCGGGCGAAAGAGATGAAACAGGGGCTGTCCGTCGGCGAGAGGTATTTCCTGACCACATCCTCCGCCGTGTATGCCCCACCCGAACGGTCGAGTTGCAGGATGATTCCTTTCAGCCTCCTGATGTCGTCCTGCACGGCGTTCCTTAATGAAACCAGGTAGTTCCCGCGTATCTCACCGGCACCTGGCGGGAAAACGATTTCCTCGTTTTCCGCATCCCATTCCCGTGTGTGAAGTTTGTAACCGGTGTGGATTTGTCTGGGCGTGCGGTTATGAATCACCCGGTAGAATAGTGTGCCCTCTTCCGATGCGGAAGAAGAAGCACGGAATTTTACTTTTACTGTTGCCATACTTGTTATATATTTGGGTTTGATACTTTGCCATAGTTCATCTCCTTGATTTGCGACAGAGGAAAACGGTCAGCACGATGAATACAACGATGACACAGATTATATACCCGATTATTTCCCACAGGATGGTGCTGTGTATGAACCGCACGTTGGCGACTATGAAACTGATCATGGCGAATAGAAGAAAAATGATTACCTCGATCATGCACAGGAACAACACCCAGGGAATGACCACCCGGTCCTTGGCCGACAGTCGGTCGAAGAGCCCCGCGCACTCATTCCGCAGCCTGTCCGCCATCTTGCGGCAGATTCTTTCTCCTTCCCGTTCAAGTGTCTTCCTCGCTTCCTCGCTTACGGTGACCTTGCCCGTCTCACGCGGGGTGGAGGCGGTCTTCTCTATCCTTGGCAGGGTTTCCGAGAATCTGTTTCCGAGCATTTCCAACCTTTCACTGAGAATGCCGACGGCCTTGCAGTTGTTTTCCAGCGCGTCGGTCACGCGTGCGGTTCCCTGAAGCAGTCCTTCAAGTTTCTGCATGTTCTCTTCAAGTTCCCTTTCGGGTGTAAAACTGGCAAGTCTCTCCCGCAGTTCGGCTGTATCCGGCTGTTTCATCTTTATCTGTTTTTAGTTCGTTTGTCATTATCGTCTCATTCCGTTTTTTGCCTGTCTGCCAATCATTCGTAAAGCCTCACGCGCTGGGCGACGGGCAAATTCCATCCCGTCCTCTTTCGGGTCGCGTCCCCAGCTTAGGTCGGACCGCGAACCTCCTCCATCCGTGACCTGGCCGTAAGGGGATGCGACAAGGGTGAAGAAAGCCATCGCGAGACCCTGCAGATCCTGCCAGTTCGACAGCTCCCGACAGTCAAATTCGTCATTGAAGTAACCAAACACCTTTTCCGGGATATAGCGTTTGTATTCCCTGCCGCCATACTCGAACTCCGCCCGTAAGCGGTCCGGCTGCCACGCAGTGTATTCCTCGTGAACCGGGCTTTTGTCCGTGGTAATCGTACTTGACCGTTGTATGTTTTCATTGTGGACTGGCGGTGCCGGCTTCTTTACAACAGGTCGTTTCGGGTTCTGATTTTCCCGTTCCGCCTTTTCGGGATGCAGCATCTTCCATGTCCGCGTGATACGGGATGCGGTCAGGTTGCGCCCCTTGCCGAGTTCCGAAGCCTTGTACCTCGTGTTTCCTTTCCCAGAGGATGTAGCCGCGTATCCCGTCCTTGCTGTCCTTGCGCAGATACAGACTGTAGCCTTTGGCAGCAAGCCTTTCCGTGTAACCCTCCCATGACCATTCGGCCAGTTCAAGCAGGGCATCCATGCAGTCGTCACTGACCTTCGGGATATTGGTTTCGTGTATGTGCAGGGCGGTAGTCCAACCTCTTTGCCGGGCAATCTTTTCCGCTGCCCGTTGTGCGCGGAGGTGGATTGCGTGGTCGTTGTTGATGTTCCCCCGCTCGTCCACCCGGCTGACGACGGCATGGAGATGCGGTATGCCGCTGTCGGATTCCTCGTGCAGCCACACGGTGGACTTGCTGCCGGAGATGTTGGTCTTTGACGAAACCAACTCGCCATACATGCCAATTATTTCCTGGCTGTCGAAAGTCTCCGCGAAGTCACGCCACAGCTGCCGCCAATCATCCAGCGTGAAATCTTCGGTATGATCCTTTGCCGGACTTATCTCGATGCGAATAACGTTGTTCCTGATGTTCGGGCGGTTCATCGTGGTGAACTTCATCTCCGTCCAGATTCCGGTAGCGTCCATGCCCTGCGGCATGAAGTTGTCACAGACGCGCGTTATTTTTTCCGGGTGTTTCTTGTTCCTCGATTCTCCCGACACGTACAGCATCGCCCTGATGCCGTGGGCTATCGCCTTTGCCTTGGCTATCATGGATTGTCCTCCTTGTTATTTCCGTTCGTTGTTCCTGCCGGAAGGTCGTTCGCCGTCTGTGCGGACTGCAGGAAGTCGGCGACACGGTCGGTCACACGGGCCACTTTCTCGTACCACTCAAGCATGGTGGGCAGGTGGTGGAAAAGACGTATCTTCTCCCGGTCGTCCAGCCCGCGCAGGGCGTTGGCGAAGTTCACCATATCCGTGCGGCAGGTCGCGAGCCGTTTGAGACCGTCCAGTTCCTCACCTGAAAGCCTTCGTCTTGGTTTGTAACCTAGAGCCCTTGCCCGGATGAAATCGCTGCGTGTCATGCCGCACTCCTCCGCCGTGCTTTTGATCTGCGAAAGTTCCTTTCCCGTGACCTTGGTGACCACCACCTTGTCCCGTCTCGCGGGGGACTTTTGCTGCCCGGATTCCTGATTTTCCTGTATGGAGGTATCTTCGTGTTCCATATATAAGAGGTGTATTTGTAGTGATTATAAAACTGTTGTTAAAAAGAGGTATGCTGCGAGCTTGCGAGCGGCAGGGACAACGGCCTGTGAGGGGCGCCAGGAGAGCGCCGGGTATTACTGTCCGAAGGCTGTAATACCCCGGCATATCTCGAAACTCAACGTCAAAAATTCGTGTCATTACCCTGCATGTATGCCGATGCCGGCTTAACGACGGCAACTTCCGATGCGTGCCAGCAGAACAACGGGATGAGCGGTTTTTGCCCGGTCGTTATCTGTGCAGCTGTTATCCACCTCTTGTCCTTTCCCTCCGTTCATGATAAAAGTGGTTGGATATTGTACAGCCCTCCGTCGTTTCCCACTCCAACAGGCAGGGGAAAGTCATCAGGGATGCTACCCTTGAGCGGCGGGTATCGATCAGCCCCAGTTCTGTGAGTGTAGCCAGCAGGTTGCGGACACGTTTCCTGCCCATGTTCCACCTGGAGGAGAGCCGTTTTTCTGAATACTGCGCCTGACCCGCGGAAAGCACGAGTGGTCTTCTGAATCCGTTACTCTCCCCGGATACAAATAACATCCCCGACAGCAGGTCGTCAAACAACGTAAAGTTGCTCGTTTCTTTTCCGCCATCATCGATCGTTGTTCCGTGCAGCCATTGCAACGCCTTCCCCGAAAACCGGAATGACATTGATACAGTATCTGACGGGTACATCGAACTTTGTTTTTCCTTGTCCATGGGTTTTTGTATTTATAAAGGTGATATTACTTTCTCTTGAAAGGGATTTGAAACGTGCAGGAACCGTTATGCAAATGCCGGCGTGTTTGCCCGTTGTCCCTGCACGGCTTCATTTTTCCAAAAAATTACAAGAGGAAATTGTTTTGCCGATAATCTGAATCAGCCAGTCAACATGTAATCAACCCCAAATGAGGGAAGAGAAAATGAGGCTGTCACGGTATCGGCATCATCCCTTTCCGGCCTGTTTCACGCGATCATTTGCTTGCCCCGTTGCCGCCCGTGCTTCCCTGAAGAGGCTGGCCTGTTGCAGGTCGCCTGTCAAGGCTTGACACGGCACGGCTGATGTCCGTGGGGTTTACCGCGACGGATAGCAATGTCCTGTTTACAGCTACCAGTTGCCGCTTGTCGCAGAAGTCGGCTGCCCGTTCCAGCAACCCGAACACGCAGCTTATACGATGTTCCTGCGCGTTCTCCGCCGTCAGCCGTTCGTTGTCCATGCCACTGTTGAGATAGCGGTTGAGCGCGAGACGGTCGTCCGCTGAAATGTTGTCCGAGGTCACCTTGCCGTCGGCAATGGCGATGCTCACGCGCAGCGCGTCCGCCTCGTAAATACCGGCACTCTCCAAAAAGGTGCGGATGGCCTGGATCTCCTTCACGCCTGATTCGCGTCTGTTGCTTCCGTTCTTCTTCACGGTCGGAACGGCGGCATCCGTGGCGGCCTGTTCCATGTTCCTGTCTTGTTCCATAATTCGATTTGTTTTTGATGAATAAAAAAGTTGTTTACTTTCGTCCTGCAAGGTAGCGGTCGGCTTCCCTGTTGATTTCCTCCTGTGACGAGACGCGTAATCCCGTGAGAAAGGCATCCAGATCTTCCTTTTTGAAGAAGCACAGCTTGCCGCACGGCTTGTACATCGGGATGGTCCGGCGCATCATCAGTTTCCGGAAATAGGACAGTTTGAAACCGCAATACTCGGCGGCTTCCTTGGTGTTTAAAAGTGTTCGTTGCTCTGTCATACATTTGTGTTTTTAGTGGATATTCGACTGGATTCCTGTCGTGGTGACGGTGCAAATGTATGGCGGATGTTTTTGAAAAAATCATTTATAAACGGCACAAACAGAACAATTTGCGGATTATAAATGCAAGTATGAATGGGAATGGAACCAGGTATAAAGGAACTCTAAACCCCGCATAATCACGTAAAATCCTTGCATGACAATCCATCAGCACGGAAGAATGTATGGATGCTCACGGACGGGCATGAAAAATCCCGCCAAAGGGTTGCGATGACGGGAACAAGGAAAGTGATTTTTACAGGAGTTATAGGTCAGAGTTTCTTGAACTCCCCGAGGTCGTAGGTGTCAAGTCTCGGGCGCAGGCGTGCAGCCTTGCGCAACAGCTTCGCGATATGCCTTTGATGTTCGGTCGGGTTGCCTTTGGAAGCGGATCTGAGGTTGCTTGCCAGCTGTGCGCCGTTGTTGAGAGACCAGAATTTCTCAAAGATGACCCACTTGCCTTTTATGATTACGAGTGCGGCACACAGGGCATCCGCGATATAGGCGTAAAGCGTCCGGTTGATTTCACCGTCCTCTTTCTTTATCATCGGACGGAAGTCCGAATCAAGATACCCGTCCTCCCGGAACAGCACCAGCAGGAACAGCGCGTCGTTGGTCTGCAACGCTTCGGGTAGATTCCTTACCAGTTCAGGCTGCACCTTTGCAACAAGGCTGTCGTAGTGCCTGGTTTCATCCTCCTGCCTTGTCATGACAGGCGGTGTGGATGCTGAAAGGATGGATTCGATTTGCCTGTCAACTGGTTCATCCGTGTCCTGTTTCCTCTTTGGGACAAAAGTTCTCCACTGCCGTTGCAACCATGACTTTATCCGCTTACCGTATGCCATCCCGATGATGCAGGGCAGCAGGAACACCACGGCAAAAAGGGAGAGCATGACGATGAAAGTACTCCAATTCGCGTGCTTGTCGGGAGTGATTATAAAGGCCAGCAGCAACGATACCACGAACCATGAGGCAGTCAGTACGGAGCGGTCTTTGGAAAGCCACTTGTCAATGATAATATCATACAAGAGGAAAAATTCTACAAGCAGACCGATCCACCCGGATATGGATAGTGCGGAAAAGACGAATCCTGCCGTGGCGGATTCCATGTGGAACGCGACGGATGCGACAACACCGAACGCGGTTGCCGCAACCACCGTGAGCGGGAGCAGCATCATGAGAAAATTATCTGACAATCGTTTCATCGCTTATAGGTTTCAGTCCTTGAAAATGTCATTGACTAAGTTGACCGCCTCGACTTTCTTGCTGTCAACGATCTTCGCGTACAGTTGTGTTGTTTTCACGTTGGCATGGCCGAGCAGCTTGCAGGTGGTATAAAGATCCGCTCCGAGCGTCAGCATCATCGTCGCGAAAGTGTGCCGGCTCGTGTGGTAGGTGATTTTCTTGGTTATCCCCGCTGCCGCCACCCATTTGGCCAGTACCTTGTTGATATTGGGTTCGGCAATCAGGCCGTCGAACACCTTGCCGTCATCCGGGGCGTCGCCACGTTCCGGCAGCCACTTCATGGCCTGTGAGGAAAGGGGAAGGAATATCGGTGTCGTGGTTTTCTTCATCACGACAGACGCGCGCCACCGTTCCCCGTCCCTGGAAAGGTCACGCCAGCGGAGTGCACGGACATCGCTGAGTCTCAACCCGCAATAACAGGCGAACAGGTAGGCGCGTTTCACATCCTCCCTCGGGCACTCCGTCGCTATAAGGGTCTTTATCTCGTCAATGGTCAGGAACTCGCGCTTGCTTTCCGGCACCTTGACACGTTCCGTGGGAGCCAGTGTCATGATCGGGTTTTCCGGGATGACCTCGGCACGGACGGCGGCATTGAGCGCGGTGGAGAAGTAACCCACGTAGTCCGCCGCGCTCTTGGGGGAAAGCGGTTTGCCCCACCGCGTCCTGTAGGTGTGCTGGATCCAGTCGATGAAACCCGTACACCAGTCCTTGTCAATCTCACGCATCCTCACCTTTTTCCTGTAAAGGGGAAGCAGGCGGCAGACCGTCCGCAACAGTTTCACCCCTCTTACGCCCTTTCGCTCCTGTTCGGCAAGATAGGCAGACATCCAGTCGTCCAGCAGCATTCCGGAACGGACGGATGTCTTTTTCAGTCCGGCCTTCGAGTGGGTCAGTTCGATGACGCGTCTTGACTTGATGGCCTCCACCGCCGCCTTCGTGGCCCGGTTCTGCTCCCTGACCATAGGATTGATTTCCGGCAGCAGGTACAGTTTCAGGAACTCGTAACTGCGTCTGCCGTCAACGTAGATGTCGAGATAGTATGATTCCGAGCCGTCGGCGAGCTTCTTCGTGCGCACTTTCACCGGCTCCTTGAGTTTGCTTGATTTCTTTCTTGGAGACATATATATAATGTATTAGAACGCGTTGTCAATAAGAGCGATTGCGTCGTCCTTCTTCCTGTCCACGATTCTTGCGTAAACCTGCGTGGCTCGCACGGAACGGTGGCCGAGGATTTTGGAGACGGTATAGATGTCCGCGCCGAGCGCCAGCAGCATCACCGCGCACGTATGGCGTGCCGTGTGGAACGTCACGTTCTTCTTTACCCCGGCCTTTTCAGCCCAGTTCCTGAGATTGACACAAAGATTGCTCCCGTTGGGCAGTCCTTTAAAAACAGGATCCTCGGGCGTGCACCCCTTGTGCTCCGGCAGCCATTTCACGGCCTGGGACGAGAGGGGGATATAGACGGGATTCGAGGTCTTTGTCATCACCACGGACACGTGCCACTGCCCGCCTGACGTGGAGATGTCGCGCCAGCGGAGCTTCCGTATGTCACTGATGCGGAGTCCGCAGAAGCAGGAGAACAGGTACGCCCGCCGTACCGGTTCGTTAAAGAACGGGGTGGCTATCATCCTCCTGATTTCCTCGATGGTCAGAAAATCCCGTTTGCTTTCGGGAACCTTGATCTTGTCGGACTTCTCTAATTTGTACCAGGGGTTTGATTCTATCAACTTCTCCCGCACGGCCTCGTTCAACGCGGTGCGCAAGGTGGTATAATAGGAATGCGCCGTTCTGGGAGAAAGCTCTCTGCCCTGCGCGGTCCTGTACGAAGAGCGGAGCCAGTCGATATAGTCTATGTAGAACTGCCTGTCCACGTCGCGGAGCCTGGCATCGGCACGGAATTTCAGCAGGTTCTTGCGAGCGCAGTCGATTCCTTCCAGGTCACGGGCCCCGCGGTGTTCGTGGTTCTCACGGACAATGGCCATCCAGTCTGACAACGGCATGTCGGAAGAACCGGGTTTCGGCATAGCCTCCACTTTCGCGATGAGCAGGGCTTCGGTACGTTCACGCAGGATGTCTTCCGCCTTGCGGAGGGTCCTCGCGTTTTGCCGTATCGTGTTAGAAGAGGTTTCCGGCAGGAGGTAGAGTTGCAGGAACTCGTACTCGTGCCCGCCGCCCGTGCTGCGGTCGAGGAACAGGGACACACGCCCGTCCGCCAGTTTGCGGCGGCGCAGCTTGAACGGAGACTTGCCTGTCAATGGTTTCTTTTTTCTTCCCATTCTTTTCCAATGATTTATTTCCACCGGCAAAGATAGGAAATAATCCGAAAACGGGTATCGTTTCAGGTAACAAAAATGGCGAACAAATGCGATTTTTTAGAAATTTATAAGAATATATCATCCTAATCTAAATACTTAATAACCAGTTGATATATTGAATTTATTTGTATTTGTTTTCCCTTGTTTTCCATACATTGGCTAATGGGAGGCAGTGTTCTACCTTGCTCTGTAATGGAATATTCTGTATGGGGAGGAAGTTCCGAAAAAATCTTTTTCTGTATCATGCCATGAATCTCCAGTTCTTTCAGTTGTTGGTTGATTACCCTTGGGCTGGCATCATCAAAGTAACGATGAAGTTCACTCGGGCGCTTCGGGCCTTTGTCCAATTCTTGAATAATGCAGCTTTTCCATTTTCCACCAATCACTTCCATCGCTATTTTCACACCGCAGTCTATATCAAAAGGTATTTTCTTTCTGTACATAAATCTTCTTTTTTCTGCAAAATTAATCATATTGAAATAACATGGAAAGAATAGCTTCTACTCTTTTCATGTTATAGGGATAAATTATTCATATACTGATTAATTTATCCCTACTTGCGCAAACCATCGGGTAATTATAAATTTGCAGACAGATTCAGATATAGGAATAATGGGATATATAATAATGATATAATGAAAAAGTGGTTATCTCTGATAATATTACTGGCTGTTAATGTGATTTCTATTAATGCACAACAGAAAAATTCAATTAATAATCAAAGTATGGAAAAGAAAACAAAAACAATTCGTTTGATTTATCCGCAATGGCAAGGAGGTGATATTGCTCGGTGGATTACTGAAATAAAAGATCCCGAAGCAGCATCAAAGGGATACTTCTTAGGGGCAGAATTGCTTAACTTCTTGGCTCCCGACAGCAGTCAAGAAACACTGACAGTTCCCATTTCAACAGAAATTACAGAACGTAGAAAAAAGGACGGTGTACTAGACCGCGACATTATTGTGAAACAGACTAAAGCTGCTCTTGACTTGTTGCGTATCAGTGATCCTGATAAAATAGTAACTCTTGGAGGAGAATGTTCTGTCAGTGTCGTTCCGTTTACCTACCTTGCAGAGAAATATAAAGATGGTGTGGCAATGATTTGGATTGATGCCCATCCTGATATAACACTTCCCGGAGATATGTACAGCGGATTCCATGCCATGGCTGTTACTGCCTGCATGGGGAAAGGCGACAAGGAAATCCTTTCCAAGCTACCGGCCCAAATAGCCCCCTCAAAGATTCTGCTCGTAGGATTGCGTGATTGGGAACGTGATGAAATAAAAGTCCGCCAGAAACAATATGGTATAAAACATCTTACTCCGGAAGATGTAGCACAAAATAGTAATGCTATATATGAATGGTTAAAATCATGTGGAGCATCCCGCGTGTTAATTCATTTTGATATGGATGTGCTCGACCCTGCCGAAATTATAGCAGCCGTAGGGGTAGTTCCCGATGGAATGAAATTGGCAGAAGTGGTCCGCGTTATTAATGATATTGCCAAAGAAAAAGAAATAGTAGGTCTAACCGTTGCCGAACCGATGCCACGGATTGCTATCAGAATTAAAGAAATGTTAAATCAATTACCTTTGTTGAAATGATAAGGAACAGATAAAAAGACATTTAGAATAACCTGTCAAAATCAATTCTCCGGAGAACTCCAATATTTTATGGGCAAAGTGGTTCTAGATTACTTTATCCTTTAAGCCAAAAAACATTTTCAGAGAGGGCAAAATCCTCCCTGAAAATGTATTTGGGTGATTGAACTATGAATGAGAATATAAAGCAAAATACTTCCAAAGCGGTGCTGCCATCAATGATTGTTTTACTTCATCATTCAATAACAACGCTTTTATTTCTTCTTCACTCAGCAAATGCACTGTCAAATCTTCAGTTTCTTCCAAATGCTGGGTGGAGATTCGTTCTACCTCCGTAGCCAGATAACAATGAGTGATATTTGTCATGGTGCTGGCATTTGCAGAGACGGTCATAAGTTTTGTCCAATTTCCATTACCATACCCTGTTTCTTCGTACAATTCGCGTTGGGCAGAAAGCAAAGGTTCTTCTCCGGTTTCACAAACTCCGGCACAAATTTCATAACGTGTTTCTTTTATTCCGTGACGGTATTGGCGTACTAATACGAATTTACCCTCTTGGGTGATAGCAATTACATTTACCCAATCAGGATATTCCAAAATATAATATTCAGGAATTTCAACTCCTGTAGGTAATTTAACCCGATCACGGCGTGCGGTCAGCCAAGGGCGGCGGATAAGATATTCACTTTCAATAATCTCCCATTTTCTATCGTCTGTGTTCATATAATAAGTTTTTTGTTTTATACTCTACATTATAAAATTTATTCTTGTTAGTGGCTTAATTGATTATATCGGCAAAGGTACATTAATCCATTTGCATTAACTATAACACTCCCATTCTTTTTGAAGAAATTCAGGAATGAATTATGTAAATGATGAAAAGACTTTAGCTAACTTTGCAGACAATAATAAAATGATAAATTTTATTCAAACAGAATGGAAAATAGAATAAGTCTGGAGTCTTCTCTATGGAATCCTTGGCATGGCTGCCATAAGCTAAGTACAGGTTGCCGGCATTGTTATGTATATCGCGGAGATAGTAAACATGGGAAAGACAGTTCCATAATAACCAAAACCGGACAATTCAATCTGCCCGTGAGGCGGAAAAAGGATAAGACTTACAAGATCCCTTCCGGAAATCTCGTCTATACTTGTTTTACCTCTGATTTTCTGATAGAAGAAGCCGATGAATGGCGTATAGAAGCATGGAAAATGATGCGGGAACGATACGATCTTCATTTCTTGTTTATAACTAAACGTATAGACCGGCTCAGCCAATGTCTGCCTCCGGATTGGGGGGACGGGTATGATAATGTTACCATTTGTTGCACCATGGAAAATCAAGAAAGAGTGGATTACCGTCTTCCTCTTTATAAAGCAGCTCCTGTAAAGCATAAAATCATTATCTGTGAACCATTGTTGTCCGCTATAAACTTCAAGGGAGAACTTGGTACATGGGTAGAACAGATTGTGGTAGGTGGAGAATCAGGTAAAGAAGCGCGCATATGTAATTATGACTGGGTATTGGACATTCGTCGGCAATGTATAGAAAATAATATTAACTTTTGGTTTAAACAAACTGGATACAGATTACTAAAAGGAGAACGTGAATATAAAATAGCCCGCCAATTTCAACATACACAAGCTAGAAAAGCAGGAATAAACTATTCTAGGGGATCTAACAGCAATAATTATAGTGATTAAGAAAGTGTTTCATTTTGAAAGAGTTCCTTTTCATTTTGGTAAGCTTTAGTTTTTAATGACACGCTTATGGCATTGTAACTAAGCCGTTTGTTTTATTGGTATATTCTTTGTCTGTTATAAAAGGACTGATATTAAATATGCGGAAAATTGTTATATTTACACTAATATGATAAAGTAACAAATGGAAGACAGAGAAGAAAGTGTACAGCATTTTTTAGATTTGATTAAACGTTCACGGCGTGGAAAGTTTAAAATCTATATCGGAATGATAGCCGGTGTAGGGAAGAGTTATCGTATGCTGCAAGAAGCTCACGAAATGTTGGAGAACGGGGTAGATGTACAGATAGGTTATATTGAAACGCACGGACGTGCAGGAACCGTTGCTATGTTGGAAGGATTGCCTGTTATCTCTCGGAAAAAGATATTTTACAAAGGTAAGGAAGTGGAAGAAATGGATCTTGATGCCATTCTTCAGTTACATCCCGAACTAGTTATAGTAGATGAATTGGCACATACCAATATCGAGGGCAGCCGGAATGAGAAACGTTGGCAAGATGTAATGGAATTGTTGGATGCCGGTATAAACGTAATTTCTGCAGTTAACATCCAGCATATAGAAAGTTTGAATGAGGACGTAAAAGGTATAGCAGGTATAGAAGTTAAAGAACGGATTCCGGATAAGGTGCTGCAGGATGCGGATGAAGTGGTAAATATAGACCTTACCGCCGAAGAACTGATAAACCGGTTGAAAGCCGGGAAAATCTATCGTCCTGAAAAGATTCAGTTGGCACTGAATAATTTTTTTAAGACAGAGAATATTCTTCAGTTACGTGAACTGGCACTAAAAGAAGTGGCCTTTCGAGTCGAGAAGAAAGTTGAAAATGAAATTGTAACAGGTGAAAAGGGCATCCGGCACGAGAAGTTTTTGGCATGTATCAGTAGTAATGAACGGACTCCCCGACATATTATCCGTAAAGCGGCACGGCTTGCTTCCCGGTACAATACGGTCTTTTTTGCCCTCTATGTACAGACACCTGCCGAGAGTACGGAACGTATTCCATTGGCAACACAGCGGCATTTACTTAACCATTTTAAACTGGTTACCGAGTTAGGTGGTGAAGTTATCCAAGTTTCATCTTCCGATATTATGGGAGAAATAATTAAAACTTGTCGTCAACGTGGAATTACAACCGTCTGTATGGGGCATCCTACTTTCAAAATGCCAGGTGCATTATTCAGTCTTTCCAAATATCGAAAATTTCTAAACTCTTTAGCTGAAATAGACATAGATTTGATTATACTTGCATAAAAAATAAAAGTTATGAATATAAAGTCGAAACTAACCCTTGCCATAGGGGTATTGGTGGCAATGATTGTACTATTGGTTGTACTTTCTGTTGTGAATTTGCAAATATTGACCGCCACGGAACCTGACAGTCCGGCAGCAGGTCCCGGATTACAGCGGGCTTTATTGTGGATATATGTTGTTGGTGCCGCATGTATATGTATTGGTATTGGTATGTGGCTGCGTCTTCCTGCATCGATTGATAATCCTATTAAAGAATTGACCAACGCTATACAGGAAATTGCGAACCATAATTATAAAAAACGTTTGGAATTAAGCAATAGTGAAGAATTTTCTGAAGTATCTAAAAATTTCAACCGCATGGCCAAACGTCTGGAAGATTATCATGCAAGTGCTTTATCCGATATGATGGCATCTAAAAAATATATGGAGACTATCATCAACAGTATCAACGAGCCTATCATTGGTTTAAATAATGATATGGAAATCCTTTTCATCAATGATGAAGCATTGAATGTGATCAACCTGAAGCGTGAAGAAGTTATTAAACACTCTGCACAGGATATTTCCCTGCGCAATGATTTGTTGCGTCGCCTGATTCGTGAATTGGTGGAAATTCCTGGGGAACCAGTCAGAGACAAGGAAAAAGAAAAGAAAGAACCTCTGAAGATTTATGCGGACAATAAGGAGAGTTTTTTCCAAGTAAAATACATGAGTATTTCCCAACCGGGGAAAGATGGGGTTACTATGGAAAAAAAAGGATATGTCATTATGTTGAAGAATATAACCGAATTTAAGGAACTGGATTCGGCCAAGACTACGTTTATCTCTACAATCTCACATGAATTGAAGACTCCTATCTCGGCTATTATGATGAGTCTGCAATTATTAGAAGACCAGCGTATCGGAGCTTTAAATGAAGAACAGGAAGATTTGGCAAACAGTATCAAAGAAAATAGCGAACGGCTGCTTAATATCACCGGCGAGTTGCTGAATATGACCCAGGTAGAATCAGGAAAACTACAGTTGAAGCCTAAGATAACCAAACCTATAGAGTTGATAGAATATGCAATAAAGGCCAATCGTGTACAAGCTGAAAAATTTAATATTCAAATAGAAGTGGAATACCCTGAAGACAAAATAGGTAAACTGTTTGTCGACAGTGAGAAGATAGCTTGGGTTCTAACCAACCTTCTTTCCAATGCCATCCGGTATTCACCGGAAAACGGTCGTGTGGTAATAGGGGCACGTCAAACAGATGATGGATTCATTGAGATGTTTGTACGGGATTTCGGGAAAGGGATTGATCCACGTTATCATAAAAGCATCTTTGACCATTATTTCCGGGTTCCCGGAACTAAAGTACAAGGAAGCGGTTTAGGCCTGTCTATTTCCCGAGATTTTGTCGAGGCCCATAATGGTACTCTTACAGTAGACAGTAAGCTGGGAGAAGGAAGTATGTTTGTTATGCGATTAAAAGCATAATCACAGCACAGGGGAGAGAATCTTTCAATAAGAGCTCTCCCCCGCTGCTTTTGAACCAAGCCGGAAAAGCTTACTCCAACCTGTGAACGGTAATATCGCTAAAATCTTGTAATAATGTCAGTAACATACCTTCATCATTGTATTTCTTAGATTTTATAACCATTGTAACATAATAGGTTGTTACTTCTCCCAACCTCTTTTCGTCCAATTGATAGGAAACAATATTGTATTCCTTGGAATTGAATTTCTTGGCCATACGGTTCAGTGTTTCTTTATTGTCTGTAGAGAACTCTACCATGGAACTTTTCATACCTATACTTTTAAAAAGATAGCTAAGTGCCTCAAGACCAATCAGCGTAAGGATTGTTGCTGAGATTCCCAGCCAGTACATACCGGCTCCAATGGCCAGACCGATGCCCGAAGTAGCCCAAATTCCGGCAGCGGTAGTAAGTCCGCGCACGATTTGTTTTTGAAAAATAATAGTACCCGCTCCAATAAAACCGATACCACTGACAACCTGTGCGGCCACACGACTCGGGTCCAAGTCTATCCCCTCCATCTTCACTACTTCCATAAAACCATATTGTGATACAATCATAATGAGAGCACTTCCCAGTGATACTAGAAAATGGGTACGGTAACCGGCTTCTTTAGCACGATATTCCCTATCCAGACCAATAACAGTACCCAAAGCGCCTGCCACAAACAATCTCAAAATAAAATCCCACGTCATGCTCATATTGAAATCCTCCTTTTATTCATCGTCTTCATCATCAGTCAGTTCGGGCAAACTCAACATTCGTTGGCTGTCTTCTGCCGGAAGGGCTTCTACCTGGCGTAATTTACGTTCTATGGCACGAGTACGTTTCCCCATAACTTCCTCTAACTGGTCTCCTGCATTCTGTAGATTTTTCTGTACCTTTTCCAGCAATCCTCCAAACTTTCCGAATTCGGTCTTTACTGCCCCTAACACATTCCATATTTCGCTTGTTCGTTTTTGAATGGCCAGCGTACGGAATCCCATTTGCAAACTATTCAGGATAGCTCCCAGGGTGGTAGGACCTGTAACCACTATCTTCCAGTCTTTCTGCAACATTTCCACCAACGCGGTCCGGCGGATCACTTCTGCATAGATGTTTTCGAATGGCAGAAACATAATGGCAAAATCTGTTGTAAAAGGTGGGTCTACATATTTATCGTGAATATCCTTTGCCATTTTTTTAATTGTGATTTCCAGTTGACGGGATGAAGTTTCAATCAATGCGGCATCTCCGGCTTCGTATGCATCCTGATATTGTTCATATACATCTTTGGGAAATTTGGCATCCACAGGTAAATATACAGTATCATTATTATTTTCCTTTCCCGGAAGTTTAATGGCGAACTCCACAAATTCCGTTGCATTTTTCTTGGTTTTGACATTCGCCTCATATTGTTCCGGACTCAGCATCTGATCCAATAAGGCACCTAATTGTACTTCTCCGAATGTACCCCGTGTCTTCACATTACTTAAAACTTTTTTCAATCCTCCTACATCCTGTGCCAGACCCTTCATCTCTCCCAATCCTTTTTGTACATTCTCCAGCTGCGAACGTACTATCTCAAAGGATTGTCCTATACGTTCATTCAATGTTTTCTGTAATTTTTCTTCTACCATTTGCCGCATGTCATCCAATCGTTTTTCCGTACTTTTCACCAAAGCTTCCTGTTGCTTGCCCATTGCTTCAAATTTTTCCCGTTGCATTTCATTACCGGTCAGCAGGTTTTTATGCAAAGTATCCTGCATATTACGGATAGAATAATTCAAGGTTTGATTCAGTTCGTTACGAAGTTCGCGAATATTTTTTCCCAGTTCGTCCCGGTTTTCTTTCATTTCTTCGCGTAGCAATCCTTCCAGACGTTCGGTTTGCAGACGATTGTTTTTAGTAAGTGCGATTACAATATTAATTATCAGCAGGATAATAATTACGGTTAATAAAATTTCTGTCATGATTCTTGTTTATTTTGAGCAAATGTAGCAAAAAGCCATGAATTTAATCGTTATATTTGCAGCGAATTTGGCAAAAGCACTCCATTAAATAGTATATGAAGTATAAATTATTAGTTTTAGACCTAGACGGAACGTTGACCAATAAAAAGAAAGAGGTAACGGAACACACACGTCGTACACTTATCGAAGCGCAAAAGCGCGGAGTAAAAATTGTTTTGGCATCGGGACGTCCCACATACGGTGTGGCTCCACTGGCTGAGATCTTAGAGCTACAGAAATACGAAGGTTATATACTTTCGTATAACGGAGGTGAGATCATAGACTGGAAAACCGGTGAGATGATGTACGAGAATGTGCTCGATCCGGATATATTACCTTACCTGTATAAATGTGCCACCGACAACCATTTTGCTATCGTCACTTACGATGGAAAATATGTATTGACTGAATATCCGGAAGATGAATATGTATTGAAAGAAGCTATTCTGAATGTGATGACTCCCAAGAAAGTGGATCATTTTCTGGAGGCAATAAAATTTCCTATTGCCAAATGTCTGATTGTAGGTGAACCTACGCGGCTTGCAGTGCTTGAAAAAGAAATGTACGAACATTTGAAAGATCGTATGGGGGTATTCCGTTCCGAACCTTATTTTTTGGAATTGGTTCCTAAAGGTATTGATAAAGCACAATCACTGGCCGTATTGCTAAAAGAAATCGGTATGACAAAAGAAGAAATGATTGCCGTTGGTGATGGTTTTAACGATCTTTCTATGATACAATATGCCGGATTGGGGGTAGCAATGGCCAATGCTCAAGAAATAGTCCGTCAAAACGCCGACTACATCACCCTTTCTAATGAAGAAGATGGTGTAGCCGCGGTAGTAGAGAAATTTATTCTTTAGGTTTCCGGTCAAAGAAAGGATTTTTAGAGGATGCGCTGACAGGGATGGCATAAACCTGGGTGCATCCTTCCAGCCAGTTCAGACGCTGTGCTGCTAATCCGGCCGAGAACATGACCCGTGTGTCCACCCTGTTGTCTGCTGCTGTGGCACAAGCTGATCCGATAGCAATGCCCACATCAACACTATTGATAGCACATGGCACTCCTTCTTTGCGAGACACACAAGTAGCATATCCACAATGACCACAATTCAATCCTTGCGCCTGTTCGTGTGTACCTATTAACAGGACACATTCTGCATTCAGAATATTTTCCGCATCGCGCAGGAAGAATTTCATTCCATGCTCCGCAACCATTTTCACCATCATTTCCGATAAAATATTGATATTACCATCCGTCACCATGGCTATTTCAATAATATCAACACCTTTTCCTTTGGGAGCAGTACGCGCTGCTGTCATCATTTGTCGGGCCACATGCAGAACATGTTCATGGCGGCTTTCTCTTTCATTCAATATCATATAAATCTTAGTTATAAGTTAGCTATTAATACAAAATTAGTGAATATGAATGATATAAGGCTCTTGCTTTAAGCCTAAAAAGTATAAAAAGAGTCACCGGTTAAAAAAATATCAAAATAAAAAGAGAAATATAGTGGATAATCCAATTATTTATCGTTCCTTTGACAACGGAATATAAAAAGATAGTTTTTTCGATTGACTCAATTCATCTCACACTTGAACCGTTTCTATTCTTCTAACTAAATTTTTAAATTCAAAGTTTACTTAATTATTTATTTATCAATTTTTATTTTATGAATTTGTATATTGGAAACCTTAACTATAATGTTAGGGAAGGTGATTTGAGAGGTGTAATGGAAGAGTATGGAACAGTAGCTTCAGTAAAACTTATTACTGATCGTGAAACACGTCGTTCTAAAGGTTTTGCTTTTGTAGAAATGCCTAATGATGGCGAAGCTAAAGAAGCTATCAAGCAATTGAACGGTGCAGAATATGTAAACCGTACTATGGTTGTAAAAGAAGCACTTCCTAAAGCATAAGGAATTAGACATTCCATGTCACATGATGGCGATAGAGTGAATCTCTATCGCCATTTTTTTCTTGAACAGCTTTCTAGTTTGAAAATACATGAAAGGGTTATTGATAAGGAAACGGACATCTGTTTTGTCAGAATGTCCGTTTCTTGTTTAGTATTTGTTCTTTAGAAAGCTATTGCTCCGAAGGCGAATTTACTCCACTCCTATTTCGTCAACAAACAGAAAAGCTTTTTCGCCAGGCATGGAATGCCATGCGGGAAGTTTCGGAGTAACTTCTGCTATGATTTTAATATAGCGGGCTTTTACTTTATCAAAGGAAACAGAGTCTTTGCGGCTTTGCATTTTAGTTCCTTTTTCCACAACGGGAAAATTTTCGGAGGCTACCCTGCGGAAATTTTTCCCGTCCTCAGAAACTTCCACCTTCAGACCTGTTGTACCAAAGATAGCATCGCCTGTGTTCAACATTGTGTTTACAAAAACTGAAGATACTTCCTTAGGCTCAAGTAAATCAAGGGTCACATTCATATCTGTCCCGTAGAAACCAATCCAACGTCCTGAGCGATAATTCATATCCCCATATAATCCGTCTATCAAAGTACTTCCTCCTTTAAAAGTATATGATTTATGAGGAATGGTATTCAAGGTAACCGGTCTCATTGTGGCTGCATTAAAATGTATTTCCTCCTTACTTATCTGACTAGTACCCTGCGGACGAACTGCAATGGCTTGTATGATAACATCTTTATCCACTTGTATAGTGTCGGTATACAATGGGGATTGCACATCGGGAACGCTGCCATCCAATGTATAATGTATTTCCGCATCATCAAAAGTCTGAAAAGCAATCTTGGCTTTTCCTTCATCGGGAGCCGGAACGATATCAATGTTCACATCATAAATATCCTGACGAAAATCATAACCTCTATCCCGGTAAATAGCCAGCAGAGCTGGTAAACGTTTCAAAAAACTGTCGAAATTTTTATGTAACGGTTCCGTCCATTGAATCTCGGACAAGGCAGCCATACGAGGAAGAATTTGCCATTCCATCTTCAAACTGTCACGCGTCCATTCTGTCCAGATACATCCTTGAGTACCGATGATATATTTTCGTTCATCCTCTGCCAATTCATTAGAAACAGGTTCAAATGTATAGACACGTTCAAGGCTTTTAGTCCCTTTTATCCGATTGTAAGTAGGATTGCTGAAATAAAGAAACTGAATAGGAGTCATAATTGCATCATGGTGCAGACGGGCGGCTTCGATACCACCTTTGACACCAGTCCATGACATCACTGTGGCACCTGGAGCCAATCCTCCCTCCAACATCTCATCCCAGCCCAGCATTTTACGCCCTCTGTCATTAATAACTTTGCCTACCTCGGACATGAAATAGGTCTGTAATTGATTCTCCTTGCTGTGTTTTGGTGTATCTTTCAAACCCAGTTCCCGAATTTTAGCTTGACATGCAGGGCATTTTTCCCAACGTACTTTCGGACATTCATCCCCACCAATATGGATATAAGGAGATGGAAAGATGTCCATAATTTCATTCAATACATCTTTAGCAAACTGTAAAGCCCGGTCGTTTCCTCCACAAAGCACATCAGGGAATACCCCCCATTTACAAGGAATCTCGTATGGACCTCCCGTACAACCTAATTCCGGATAGGAAACCAAAGCTCCCATCATATGTCCCGGAAGGTCAACTTCGGGAATTACAGTAATAAAACGGTCAGCGGCATACTTGACAATCTCTTTTGCTTCTTCCTGTGTATAAAAACCGCTATGAGGAGTTTCATCATAGGTCTGGGTTTCACGGTCAATCAACGTACGTGGACGTATCGAACCTATTTCCGTAAGTTTGGGATATTTCTTGATTTCAATTCTCCAACCTTGGTCTTCAGTCAGATGCCAATGAAAATAATTGATATTGTGCAATGCCAGCATATCAATGATTTGTTTCAGATAAGAAACCGGGAAATAATGGCGGCCCACGTCTACCATAAAACCGCGATAACCGAAACGAGGATAGTCATTAACAGTTCCCACCGGGATGGCAGCGGATACCTGTTTGTTTTTGGTCAATGGCAAAGCCTTATAGAGCGTTTGCATTCCATAAAAGACCCCAGACTCACTTCCTCCATTCAAATGAATGTTTTCAGAAGTTACCTCCAGTTGATACCCCTCTTTGTTGGTAATGGAACTGTCAACCGCCAAGATTATGGAATTCTTCTTTGCGGCTTCAGTTGTTGTCCGGACGGTAATTCCCGTAGCCTCTTTAATATAGGAAGCTAAAAATTCTGCCGTCCGTTGCAACTTTTCATTGCCTTCCGGATAGACAATACCGGTTTGCGGATTAATAACAAAAGGGTGGGCTTGAATGTCTTGACTTACTTCTTGGGGCTGCGGAATGACATTCAGGTTTCCGATTTCTGTTTTTGTAGGAGAACATGCGGACAGACCAAATACCATCCACATTCCCACTCCTGCCCATTGCATCAGTTGTTTTTTCATAGTGGAAAATTTATAATTACAAGGGCAAAGATACAAAATCCGATCTTATTTGCCAGTATGCCTTAACCGAATCTTGCTTTTTTTCAGCAATGTTTTTCCTCCTATAATTAGAGTTACAGCAGTAATCACCATCAAAATGCCCAGAATAATGCGCGGTGTCAGCTGCTCTCCAAAAATCAGTACTCCGAAGAATAAAGCTGTAACAGGCTCCAAAGCACCTAGAATAGCAGTGGGTGTGGAGCCAATGTAGTGTATGGCCTTTGTCATGGTCACCAACGAAATAACAGTAGGAAAAACAGCCAGTGAAATTGCGTTTACCCATAACAAGGGTGTAGGGATAAGCTGCAATCCCGTACAGAACTTCAATCGCACCACATAAACAGACAGACCGAAAAGCAGGACATAGAAAGTAAGCTTGGCTATAGGCATATCCTTCAGGGAAGAACGGTTTACACCAACTATATAGATAGCATAAGCTAAGGATGATAAAAAGACAAAAGTAATCCCGACCAAGCTGAGTGTCTGTCCTCCCGGACTTTTACAAAGCAAGGAAATTCCCACAAAGGCCAGCGCTATGGAAAACATAGTGACCGGCGATACTTTTTCCTTAAATACTACAGCCATAATAATAGCTACCAGTACCGGGTAGACAAACAATATGGTGGATGCGATACCGGCATCCATGTAGTTATAACTCATAAAGAGAAACAGGGAAGAGAATGAGAACAGCAACCCCATGATGCAAAGTGGCAGCACATCCGCTTTCTTAATGGCAAAAGATTGTTTCTGCATCTTCATCATGATACCTAGTACAACTATAGCCAGTGCATAGCGATAAAACAATACCGAGTCTACGCTCATTCCTGCACTATAAAGAGGAAGGGTGAACAGTGGGTTCATGCCGTAGCTGGCTGCTGCGATTGCCCCAAGGAGAAATCCTTTAGTCTTGTTGTTAATCATCGTTTTTATTACACGCTTTAAAATCGGCGCGAAATTAGATATTTGTTAGCAATAAACAAAGGAAAAGTGCTTTATTCTTTCAATCTAACATCTATTTATTTAGATTATACCTAATCAACAAATATAAAAGAATTTATATCACCTGTAGCTGCTGAAAAAATTATATGAAATGAACGGACACGGACAGAGAGGGAAAATGCAGGTTTGTTCTTCTGTCCGTGTTCTATATTGATCAGCTCAGTTTATGAATAACCAATCCCGAACGAAGTTTCGGTTCAAACCAAGTTGTTTTGGGCGGCATAATATTACCGGTATCGGCAATATCCATTAATTGTTTCATAGAAACAGGATAAAGGGCCAAAGCCACTTTCATTTCACCGCTGTCCACACGCTTCTTTAATTCCTCCAAGCCACGGATACCACCTACAAAGTCAATCCGTTTGTCGGAACGAAGATCCTTGATTCCCAATATTTCATCCAATATCAAGTTGGAAGAAATAGTCACGTCTAATACTCCGATAGGATCATTGTCATCGTATGTGCCCGGTTTTGCTGTCAAGCTGTACCATTTACCGTCCAGATAGAGAGAGAAATTGTGAAGAGCCTGCGGTTTATAAACCTTAATGCCTTTCTCTTCTACTACAAAATTCTTGCTGACAGCGGTCAGGAATTGTTCCGGAGACAGCCCGTTCAAGTCTTTTACAACACGATTGTAATCAATAATAGTCAGCTGGTTGGCCGGGAAACATACAGCCATAAAGTAATTGTATTCCTCATTTCCCTGATGGTTTGCATTTTGCTGCGCTTTTTCGGCACCTACCAAGGCGGCAGCAGCCGAGCGATGATGGCCATCGGCAATATAAAGAGCCGGCATAGCTTTGAAAGCTTTTGTGATAGCTGTTATATCTTCTTCTTTGTCGATCACCCAGAATGAATGTCCGAAACCGTCACCCGGAGCGATAAAATCATATTCCGGCTGTTGTGAAGTATATTTCTTAACGATAGCATCTAATTCCGCATTATCCGGGTAAGCAAAGAATACCGGTTCTATATTGGCATTATTTACGCGGACATGTTTCATGCGGTCTTCCTCCTTATCACGACGGGTCAGTTCATGTTTTTTGATGACCCCGTTCATATAATCGGGAACATACGCTCCTACCACCAACCCATATTGGGTTTTGCCATTCATGGTTTGTGCATATACATAATAATTTTCTTTTCCGTCTTGCACCAACCAGCCCTTGTCCTGGAACATCTGGAAATTTTCGGCAGCCTTCTCATATACTTTAGGATCGTGTTCGTCTGTTCCGGCAGGGAAATCAATTTCCGGTTTAATAATATGATAAAGTGACTTTTCATTACCTTTCGCTTCCTCACGTGCTTCTTCAGAATTCAGTACGTCGTATGGGCGTGAAGCTACTTGTTCTACCAATTCTTTCGGAGGGCGGATGCCTTTGAAGGGTTTTATTATTGCCATAAAAATAAAGGTATTAGATTTTACTTGCAGGGGCGAATTGCATTCGCCCGAAAACATAAGCTATATGCATTCGGTCGGATTCAATCCGCCCCTGCGGTTATTGGATTACTTATTTACTCTGAACTTTTCACAACCATCTTTCAGGAAGCCTACAATTTGTCTGGCGGCAGCAATACCTGCGTTGATATTTGCTTCAGCCGTCTGGGCTCCCATCTTTTTCGGTGTAGAGAAATAGCGGCCGGCAAATTTTTCTGAGAACTCAGCATGGGCAACCGGCATGATATCAGTAACATACTTTAAGTCGGTGCGTTCTTCCATCAGTTTGATTAATTCCGCTTCATTGATCACTTCCTTACGGGCAGTATTTACCAATACTCCTCCTTTAGGCATCTTGTTAACCAATTCGTAGTTGATGGAATTTTTAGTTTCAGCCGTAGCAGGAATATGCAGGGACACTACATTACAAGCAGCATACAGTTCCTCAGCAGAAGAAACAGCTTTCACACCATCTTTTTCAATTACTTCTTTCGGGCAGAAAGCGTCAAAAGCATAAATATCCATGCCAAAACCTTTAGCAATACGAGCCACATTGCGACCTACATTACCGTATGCATGGATACCTAACTTCTTGCCCATCAGTTCAGTACCCGAAGTCCCGTTATAGAAATTGCGGACAGCCATCACCATCATGCCAAAAGCCAGTTCGGCTACTGCATTGGAATTCTGTCCCGGAGTATTCATAACACATACATTGTGTGCCGTAGCAGCCGCCAAATCCACGTTATCATAACCTGCTCCTGCACGTACTACGATTTTCAGTTCTTTTGCCGCATCCAATACTTCGGCATCAATAATATCACTTCGGATAATGATGGCGTTAACGTCCTTTACAGCTTCCAGTAATTTGGCTTTTTCACCATATTTTTCCAGCAATACAAGTTCATAACCTGCTGCTTCTATTTCTTTACGGATACCGTCTACTGCAACTTTTGCAAACGGCTTGTCTGTTGCTACTAATACTTTCATGGTCTTATTGTATTAAAAAGATTCACCACAGATTAGCACGGATTATCACAGATTCCATTTATTGTTCCTATCTGTGTAATTCGTATAATCTGTGGTGAACATAATTATTAATGAAGTTTCTCAAATTCCTGCATGCAGTCAATCAAAGCCTGAACGCTTTCCTTCGGCATGGCGTTGTAGCAAGATGCACGGAAACCACCTACAGAACGGTGTCCCTTAATACCCACCATACCTCTTTCTGTGGCAAATTTCATGAAATCGGCTTCCAGCTCTTTGTATTCGTCATTCATCACAAAGCAAATGTTCATATAAGAACGGTCGGCTTTATCCGTTACTGTGCCACGGAACATTTTGTTACGGTCTATTTCAGCATACAACATGTCTGCTTTCTCTTTAGCACGTTTCTGCATTTCTGCTACACCACCGTTAGCTTTTATCCAGCGTAAAGTCTGCAAAGCGGCATAAATAGGAAGTACAGGAGGGGTGTTGAACATAGAGCCGCCGTCAATGTGAGTCTGATAATTCAGCATAGTAGGGATATAGCGTGATACCTTGCCCACAGCATCGTTCTTTACAATAACGAAAGTAACACCGGCTGGAGCCAAATTCTTCTGCGCACCGCCATAGATACAAATATATTTAGAAACGTCAATAGGACGAGAGAAAATATCAGATGACATATCAGCAATCATAGGAACCGGAGAATCCAGGTCTTCATGAAGTTCTGTTCCATAGATTGTGTTATTAGTTGTGACGTGGAAATAATCTGCATCAGCGGGAACCGTATAATCTTTGGGAATATAGGTATAGGTCGCTTCAGCGGAAGATGCTACTTCTACTACCTCACCGAAAGCCTTGGCTTCTTTCATCGCTTTCTTAGCCCATACGCCTGTATTCAGGTAAGCAGCTTTTTTTTCGAGGAAGTTGAAAGGTATCATACAGAATTCCAAGCTGGCTCCACCTCCCAAGAATAGTACCGAGTACCCTTCCGGGATGTTCAACAGTTCCTTAAACAAAGCAACAGCTTCGTCTACTACAGGCTGAAAATCTTTAGCACGGTGACTGATTTCCATGATGGAAAGACCAGAACCATTAAAATCAAGAACGGCTTGTGCTGTTTTCTCAATTACCTCGCGAGGCAAGATAGATGGTCCCGCATTGAAATTATGCTTTTTCATTTGAAGTTTGTTTTGGTTATACAATTTGTTTATATCTTACATTGGGCGAAATTACACATTATTTTCAGTTTTCCAAAAAAATCGCTAATAAATTTACGAATTTCCGCATAATTTTCTTTCAAATTAGTTAAATCTGAATTTTTATGCTTTCATTTTGTAACTACATCCCTAGTAAACAATGATCTAAAGCATAAAAAAAATATCTTTTTGAATTATTCTTTAATCATTTCATTTCGAGAATTGACAAATTGTCATTATTTGGCTTCTTCAATAAGTGTTTTTATGCCCTTTATCTTCTCGTTTCGTATTAAATTCAAAGTTTGTTTTATCTTTTTGCGAGATACGGCTGCAAAAGAATAGTGGTCCTTTACATCAATCCGTCCTATTTCGTCTTTATTCAAGTTACCTTTTTTAAAGAGAAAGCCCACAATATCTATCTTATTGATTTTATCTTTTTTGCCTTTCCCTATATATAATGTTACGTATTCGGGCAAGGACGGCTTGGGAGGCACTTGGGGCAATATGAATTCTTCCGGCTCATCGGCTATATATCCGGGCAGTGTTTCTTCAGCATGAAGAATAACGTATGAATTTCCTTCGGCTTCCCAACGGGCGGTACGTCCGTTACGATGGATATAACCGTCCTCATTGGCAGGTAGATGATAATGTACCACGTTCTCTATTTCGGGGATATCCAGTCCGCGAGCGGCCAGATCGGTAGAAATAAGCACATGGCAACTTCCGTTGCGGAATTTATATAGGGAGCGTTCACGGTCATCCTGTTCCATGCCGCCATGAAAAATGCCACATTGAAACTTCTTGGATTGAAGATACTTTCCTACCCTTTCCACACTTTCACGGTGATTACAGAAAACCAATGTCGATTGGCTTCCCAAGGTACAAAGTAGTTTATATAAGGTTTCAAGTTTGTCTTTTTCCGGAGATAGTACCTTATATAAATGCAGTCGCTGGGTAAGCTGCTCTTCCGGATTTAAAAAATTCAATTTAATGGTCTTGTTCAGCCCCGTAAACTGCGGAATCTCTTCCGCATCGGTGGCCGACAACAGAAAACGGCGTTGCAGACCGGGTAACTGTCCTATGACAGTCGCCATCTCTTCCTGAAAACCGAATTCCAGACATTTATCAAATTCATCTATTATCAAAATGGAAACCGTGTCTGCATCAAAATTCTGTTTGGAAAGATGGTCATTCATACGGCCCGGTGTACCGATGATAACTGATGGCTGCACCCCTTTGATGGTACGGTGCTCTTCCATGGCAGGTCGTCCGCCATAGCAACTCACAGCCTTGAATGGCGTATTCATGGATTTGAATACCTGATCTATTTGTAAAGCCAGCTCCCGGGAAGGAACCAGCACTATAGCCTGTACGCCTGTTATACCAGGCTTCAAACTCTGCACCAAAGGCAACAGATAAGCTAACGTCTTGCCGGATCCCGTAGGAGACAATAATATTAAGTCTTTTCCCTTTTTCCAAGCATCAATGGATGCCTCTTGCATCGGGTTCAGTCGCTCAATTTTCAAATTGGCTAGTATGTTCTCTATCATATTTATTTTCGTTTTATACAAAAGTAAAGAAAAAGCCCGATAAAAGTTCACTTTTACCGGGCTTATTTTCATTATTAATAAAAGGAGATCCTGATATTATCCTCCGAAGTTATCGTACATGATAGAAGAAGGTTCAACACCCAGACTATCCAGCATCTTAACGACTGCATTAGACATCGGACCGGGACCACACATGTAGTATTCAATATCTTCGGGAGCTTCGTGATCCTTCAGATAAGTTTCATACATCACATTGTGAACGAAACCTGCGGTATACTTCACGCCTGCTGCATCGGCTGCGGGATCCGGACGGTCCAAAGCCAGATGGAAGTGGAAGTTCGGGAAGTCTTTTTCCAATTGCTGGAAATCTTGCAGATAGAATACTTCATTCAATGCACGCGCACCATAGAAATAGTGAAGTTCACGGTCGGTAGTGTGCAGTGTCTTGGTCATGTGCATAATCTGCGCACGCAATGGAGCCATACCGGCACCACCACCTACCCAAATCATTTCCTTCTTAGAATCGAAGATCGGGTGGAAGTCTCCGTAAGGACCACTCATCGTTACCTTGTCACCCGGTTTCAGCGTGAAAATGTAAGATGAAGCGATACCCGGATTCACATCCATAAAGCCGGGACCCTGATCTTTCGGTTTGAACGGAGGAGTAGCGATACGTACTGTCAGCATGATACGGTCGCCCTCGGCAGGATAGTTGGCCATAGAGTAAGCACGGATTGTTTCTTCCGTATTCTTGCATTTCAAGCCGAACAGGCCGAATTTTTCCCATGCGGGCAGATACTCCGGACCGATAAGGTCTTTGTCAATATCCTTGTTGTAGTCCATTTCAAATTTAGGAATCTTAATCTGGGCGTATGAACCCGGAACAAAGTCCATGTGTTCACCTTTCGGCAAAGCCACAATAAACTCTTTGATGAAAGTGGCAACGTTCTTGTTGCTGATTACTTCGCATTCCCATTCCTTAACACCCATTACAGATTCATCAATCTTGATGCCCAGGTCTCCTTTTACTTTCACCTGGCAACCCAGACGCCAATGATCCTGTTGTTGTTTACGGCTGAAATGTCCTTTTTCAGAAGGAAGAATCTCACCACCGCCTTCTACAACCTGGCATTTACATTGACCGCAAGAACCTTTACCACCACAAGCCGATGACAGGTATATACCATTAACAGACAGGGTGTTCAGCAAAGTTGAACCTTGTTCTACTTCCAGTTCTTTCTCTCCATTGATAGTTATCTTTACTTTGCCGCTCGGAGTAAGATACTGCTTAGCTACCAGCAAAATAACAACGAGCAGAAGGATAATTCCAAGGAATACTCCAATACTAGCTAATATTAAATTCATATCCATTGTCTTATTCCTTTCCTTTTAGATTTTCAAACCAGAGAAACACATAAATGCCATTGCCATCAAACCTACAGTGATGAAAGTGATACCCAGACCTTTCAAAGGAGCGGGAACATCAGAGTAAGCCATTTTTTCACGGATAGCAGCCAGACCGATAATAGCCAGTGCCCAACCGATACCTGAGCCCAAAGCGTAAGTTGTTGCCTCGCCAATGTTGATGAAATGACGTTGCTGCATAAACAGTGAAGCACCCATGATAGCACAGTTTACAGCAATCAGCGGAAGGAAGATACCCAATGAAGCATAGAGTGACGGGCTGAAACGTTCAACCGCCATTTCCACCAACTGAACGATACCGGCGATAACGGCAATAAACAGGATAAAGCTCAAGAAACTGAGGTCTACTCCTTCTACCAGCGCATTAGGTGCCAGTACGTAATTTTCCAGCATATAGTTCACCGGCAAAGTTACAATCAACACGAAAGTAACGGCTGCACCCAGACCTACGGCTGTCTTTACGTTCTTCGATACTGCCAGGTAAGAACACATCCCCAGGAAGTATGCGAAAATCATATTGTCCACAAAGATGGACTTTACAAACAAACTTAAATATTCCATATTCTTTTCGTTTTATAGCGGGGATTAATTATTACTTTCCTGCAATTCTTTGTGTTTTGCACGTTGGTACCAGATGATACAAGCGCAGATAATCAACGCCATAGGAGGCATCAACATCAAGCCGTTGTTCAAGTAGCCCAAGTCATAAACAGCCTGCGGGATAACTTGGAAGCCGAACAGTGTACCTGCACCCAGCAGTTCACGGAAGAATGCCACGATAATCAGGATTTTGGCATAACCCAATCCGTTACCGATACCATCCAGGAATGATTCCCAAGGACCGTTCATCATAGCAAACGCTTCCAGACGTCCCATCAGGATACAGTTTGTAATAATCAAACCTACATATACAGAAAGCTGTACGCTTACATCGTATGCGAATGCTTTCAAAATTTCACTAACGATAGTCACCAATGCAGCAACAACCACCAACTGAACGATGATACGGATACGGTTGGGAATGGTGTTACGCAACAAGGAGATAACGAAGTTTGAGAAGGCTGTAATAATGGTTACAGAAAGCCCCATTACGATAGCCGGTTCCAACTGAGCCGTTACAGCCAGTGCAGAACAGATACCGAGCACCTGTACGGTGACAGGGTTATTCAAACCCAGCGGGGTTAAAAGAACTTCTCTATTCTTTTTAGAAAATAATGCGCTCATATTCTATTTACCCTCCTCTTATTTATTAGTTAAAAATGAATTGTACATGCTCAGGCAATCCTTAATCATCGCATCTACACCCTTAGAAGTGATAGTACCTCCTGAGATACCGTCTACCTGATAGTCAGGTTTTGCCACCTTGCCATGTTTCTCAACGCCTAAAGCTACAATACCGTTTTCCAACACATGTTTGCCAAGGAATTGGTCTTGAAACTTAACTGTCGTGATTTCCGCACCCAGACCCGGAGTCTCACCGGCGTGTGAGAAATAAACGCCATATACGGTGTCTTTATCTTGGTCTAATGCAATGTATCCCCATACAGGACCCCAAAGTCCGGCACCGTAAACAGGAAGGATGTATTTGGTCTGACCATCTACATTACATTCGAAAACGTGCAGACGGTTGTTTGCTATTTCACCCTTATAAGAAGTCTGGAACGCTCCGTCGTTAGGAGCCAATGTTCCGTCCGGCTGAACCAGCATGTCCTTAATCTCATATTTTGTAAATTCTGCATCGACATCCTTTACATCATAAACGTTCAGAGCAGCCAGAATTTGTTTCTTGGTGTCCATTTCCACGTTCTTATACTGTGTTTCTTTCAAAGAAGAAGAAACGAATGCCAGCAGGAATGCTACGACAACAACCATTATCGAAGCATAGATGATAGTATAACTATTACTATTGGTATTCATAATGTCCGATATTTTAGTTGTTAGTTGATTTTAATCTGTTTTCGCGGGCTGTGATGTTCTTCTGTACGATACAGTAGTCAATCAGCGGAGCGAAGATGTTCATCAGCAGGATGGCAAGCATCATACCTTCAGGATAACCCGGATTCAACACACGGATTACAATGGCCATCACACCGATCAGGAAACCGTAGATGAACTTACCTTTTTCCGTACGTGCGGAAGTTACAGGGTCGGTAGCCATGAACACAGCACCGAAGCAGAAACCGCCCAATACGATGTGTTCGTACCAAGGCAACTGAGCCATCATGTTATCTGTAGAACCGAACACATTGAAGATCAATCCCATCACGATACCACCGGCAAAGACTGAGAACATCGTCTTCCAACTTGCCACACCTGTCCACAGCAGGATGATAGCGCCCAGTGCGATAGCGATAACGCTGGTTTCACCGATAGAACCCGGAATCAAACCTACAACCATATCCCACATGGTAGCGGGAGTACCGTTCACATTAATCAGTTCGCTTGCACCCGGAGCGGCTGTAGCAGCCTGTCCCAACATCGTAGCACCGGTAAAACCGTCCACTACCTGTCCGCCGCCAATGCCGAAAATGCTGTCAGTGCTTACCCAAACGGCATCACCGGACATCTTGGTAGGATAGGCGAAGAACAAGAAAGCACGGGTAATCAAAGCAGGGTTGAAGATATTCATACCTGTACCACCGAATACTTCCTTAGCGAAGATAACGGAGAACGCAGTAGCAACAGCCAGAATCCACAACGGACATTCCACAGGAACGATCATCGGGATCAACAGACCGGATACCAGGAAGCCTTCTTGAATTTCTTCATTCTTCCATTGTGCCACCACAAATTCGATTCCCAGACCTACTACGTATGATACAATAATCTTAGGCAGAACTGCCAGGAAACCATAAATAAACTTTTCAAAGAAACCTGCCTCCTGGCCTACTGCCAGAAAGTGCTGGTAACCTACGTTGTACATACCGAACAACAGGGCCGGTATCAACGCAATAACCACCATTGACATGATACGCTTGCTGTCAATCGCATCATGAATGTGAACTCCTGTTTTCGAAGTGCTGTTGGGTACGAACAAGAATGTTTCGAAACCGTCGAACACCGAACGAAACGCGTGGAGTTTGCCGCCCTCTTCAAAGTTTGGCTTTATCTTGTCGAGATAATTTCTTAACGCTTTCATTAACTTTTAATTCTTAGTTTTTAATTATTTAGCACATTTCCTTGCGAAGCATGTCCAGACCTTGACGTACGATGCGTTGCAATTCCAATTTGGAAGAGTCAACAAATTCGCATACAGCGAAGTCTTCGGGAGCCACTTCGTAAATACCAAGTGCTTCCATGCGGTCAATATCGCCGGCAATGATAGCTTTAATTAAATATTCGGGGAAAATGCTCATCGGGAATACCTTGTCATATTCACCGGACATGATCATGTGGCGTTCGCCACCTTTGATACGGGCATCCAGTGTATATTCCTTGTTACCGCACAACCAACTGAAATAACTGCGGTTGGCACTGTACTGATCGGTACGCGGCATGATAAAGCCTAGGAATTCGTGCTGGTCATCTCCTTCGGGAATCACAGTGAGGCTTGTAGCGTGTGCGCCCAGGAATCCGTTAGGTTTCACCAAAGTTCCGGTCAGCACGTTACCGTTAATGTAGCGTAAGTTTTTACCTCCGTTCACACGTCCTGCAAAAAGATCTGTCAGCAGGGCTCCTACTTTCAGCTTGCAATAAGCCGGTTTCTTTACTTCCGAACCGGTCAGGGCGATAGTACGGGTAAGGTCTACGCGACCCGTATTGAACAGGCGTCCGATGAAGATCACTTCTTCCGCACGGAGCGTCCAAACAGTTTCGCCTTTGTTAATAGGACTGATGTGGTTAATCTGAACGCCTACGTTTCCGGCGGGGTTAGGACCGTCGAAGGCAGTTACAGTTACATTTTTGGCGTTGGTCAGTGCAGGACTCTTCTGCTCTACGCTGATATTCAGATACGTCTTTGCCATCTTTGCCAGTGCGTCCAGACCTGTCTGGAAATCTTTTTCCTGGCCTTTCAGAACAAATTCGAAATCAGCAGCCAATGGGTTAGTGTCAAATGCAGAAACGAAGATGCCTTTTGGTTGGGCATTCGGATCAGCCACCACGATGTATGGGCGCTGAATGATGAATGAAAAGAGTCCGGCTTCCAGCAGAGCAGCTTTTACCTGTTCTCCTGTCAGAGTTGAAACATCTTTCTTTCCAAACTCTTCATAGTCCTGCTCCTTTGCTGCTGCAATGGAGATGCTTAAGACTTTACGACGCTCGCCTCTCTCCACGCTGGTAACGACACCGCTTACCGGAGATACGAACTTCACTTCGGGGTGGTTCTTGTCAACAAACAATGTTCCCCCGGCCATCACATATTCCTGTTCCTTGACCACGACTTTCGGAGTCACGCCATGAAAATCATCGGGCACTATCGCATAGATGTCCGGCTGCTTCACGTCAAAGAACTCCTGAACGGGTTTTCCTTTCAGGTTGATGTTCAAGCCTTTGTGTAATTTAATCACATTTGCCATATTGGGTTATAAAAAATGGTTTTTAAATTTGAGCGCAAAAGTACAGAAAAAAAATGTGAAAAAAGAAAGAATTGGCGCTTATTATGGAAAAAATTCTGTAATAATAGAAACCTTTCTGAATGTATGTGCAAACTCAGGCAGATACTCACTTTTTTTTTAGAACACAAATGACGGGAATGGCATAAATTTATCTTGATTTTTAATTTATGTCATTCTCGTCATTTGTGTTTCATTCCGGAAACACTTACAGTTTGACGGTTTTCACTTTGCCGGGAATGATGGTCAGGTGTACCGTGCCATTGTTTTCTATATCTACCTTCTGGTAGCAGGCTTCCACCATCACTTTCCCGTCCAGTGCCATCACCCCCCACCGGCAGGCGCTCTCTTCAAAAGCACAATAAACGCCCACAGGAGGAAGAATCTTTCTGTATTTGGGAGGAACGATGATACGTTCCCCCAGTTTCAAGCCCCATTTCATGCCCATACGGTACGGAAGGGCATCTCTTATCTCCTCCAGCCTCTTCCGCCTTTTCGCTTCCTCGTTCCTTCTCTTCTGCCGGTCCGTTTCCTCCGCCCGCTGTCCGGCTTCCTCTTTCAGCTTCTTTACAGCCGTGTCGAAGTCCTGCTCACCGGGTCTGGGAAGGTTAGTGGCAATGTACCGCTTCCTCTTTCCTTTTTCCACATGGTAATACCTTCCAGCCCCGTCCATCACCACGATGCTCCGGTCGGCCAGACGGCCGCAGCACCAATAAACTTCCTCGTCATCCCCTGCCAACAAGCAGGCGAACACATCAAACACCGTGGACCATACGGAATCCACCAGCTTGCAGGACTTCGGTACGCGATAATCCGGTATCTTCAAGTAATATTCATAAAAGCAGATGCTGTCTTTATGCAATCCGTTCATGGAGGCGTATGCTTTTTTTGTACGGCTATGGAAAGTCTCCCCTACCCTCAGCAATTTCACACCGCCGTAGGAAAACACCACCGGCTTCTCCCAGTAAGTGCGGCCTGTTTTCATGTCCATGTAGGAAATCGTGCCGGCATTATCCGTAACAGCCAGCAGTTCCTCTTTCAGGAACTTCAATCTCCGACAATACCCGAGTATCACTTCCGGCTCCCCGGAGGCACTCACCACTCCTGCCTGTCCATCTTTCAAACGGACTGCCACACGGTTTCCCTGAATGTCAAAGACTTGCAGATAACGGGGAGACACTGTTATCTTGTTTCCACGCTTCAGCCCCCACAGGCTACTCCGCCGGTCGGGATAAGATTTCAAGGCGGCTTGTGATTCCTTTCCCTCTTCTGCTTCCTCCCGATTCCGGATGGCTTCCAGCAACCGGTCGTGAGTCATAACAATCTCCCATACCTCCTCCTCCTGCCCGCCACTGTCCGTCAATGACAAAGCAGGCAGGTACAATCCGCCTTCCGTCCGTGCCCGGGACAGCGCGTTGCCAATCATCCGTCCCTCGAACATCGCCGCCCA